>OAWY01000742.1_pt1 | contig 18920 bp, 9 predicted proteins | sample 1495591 | NCBI WGS metagenome assembly OAWY01 (sample SAMEA2580283, study PRJEB22360) | human gut metagenome | biome: human gut; feature: human-associated habitat; material: faeces | place: Denmark | collected 2008/2010
AACTGTCCATATCCATATCGTGTATAGGGAGAATTTGTATTATTTTGAGCGACTGCCGCTCCTGATAATATCGTGAGCAAGAGCACTAACAGTGTTTGTCTATAGCCTGTCATTATTATAGTTTAAAATTCTATTTAATCCTTTCAACACTAAAAATCTGTCTGCAAAGATGATACTTTTTAAGTTTGTATCAAAAGAAAAATCATCCCCGCCCGTTAAAAAAACCAAAAGTTCAGGATATTTATGCTTCATAGCCGTAACGTAACCTAAAATTTCATATTCAATACCCTTCAGTACTCCGGCACGGATAGCTGTATCGGTATCCTTCCCCATGGGCACCATCCGCCCCTCAAGAGCCACCATTGGAAGCCGTCCGGTAAACTGATGAAGCGCCTTGAAACGCATCTGCAGACCGGGAGAGATATTCCCGCCATGATAGCGGGCAGCAGCATCGACAAACTCATAAGAAACTCATAAGTGATACAGGTACCGGCATCAATCACCAGTATATCCCTGCCAGGAAATTGCTCATTGGCTCCTACCACCGCCGCCATACGATCATACCCCAGCGTCCGGGGAGTTTCATAGAGGTTTTCTACCGGAAGAGAAGTCTTTTCATTGAGCCACAGAATAGGGACAGCCATACCTTCCAGTTGCGACAACACCTCTCTACTCAAATCAATGACAGTAGCCACTATCGCTTTTTCAATCGTATATGTACGGCATACTTCAGGCAACCGTTCCAACGTCAGATTGGAGTCATACACCACCTCCACGATACGTCCACCATCAAACACCGCCATCTTGGCGATTGTATTTCCTATATCAATAATGAGATTCACCGTATTGCATAAATTTAGCGGCGCAAAGATATAACATTAATATTGAAATTCAGCAGAAACCACCTCTTTATTAGAAGAACAACTGCACAAGAATTCTTATTCACATCCGCACCAAACAATCACAATGCCACTTCTACATTCTGTTGAAATTTATTAAAGCCACAGCATCATACCACAACCATCTGATTATCAATACAGCTAAATGCGCTACATTCAGTATACGACTGAGCCCTATTCAGTATACGATTGAATGGCATTCAGTATACGACTGAATCAGGTTCAATATACCACTATTTCTTGCACCCGTATCGTTTGTAAATAGAAAATACCTACCACTCGTACTCGACAGTTGATTCAAAACAACCAATAATGCGAATTAAGAATTGTATCAAGTTCATAATTAAAAAAGATTCTTCGGACACAGATGACCGGAATAACGCGAATAACCGCTTTAGTTCCTAATCACAAATTGGGATAATATTAGTTTTTTCCGTAAGTTTGCAGCATGAAACGAAGCCTACTTATACATATATATATAGTAATCTTTTTCTTCTGTTTGCCTTCAGCAAATGCCCAGGTGACACAACAGCAAAAGACTGCTGCAACAGACTCCGTACGCGTCAGCCTACTGACTTGCGCTGCAGGAGGAGAGATTTATTCCCTATTCGGACACACTGCCATACGGTACGAGAACTATACACGTGGCATTGACGCCGTCTTCAATTACGGCATGTTCAACTTCAACGCCCCTAACTTCATCTTCCGTTTTGCCTTGGGAGAAACGGATTATCAACTTGGAGTAACCGATTATGAGCATTTCGCCGCCGAATACAACTATCTGGGACGCGATGTCTGGCAACAAACGTTAAATCTAACAGAAGAGGAAAAAGAACGCCTGATAGCACTATTGACAGAGAACTACCGCCCTGAAAACCGAGTATACCGCTACAATTTTTTCTACGACAATTGTGCCACCCGCCCGCGGGACCAGATAGAGCGTGCCATCAACGGCACTCTGCAATACGCTGACAATATGACTGCTAACAGTACGGGAATCTCTTTCAGGGATTTGCTGCATAAATACAGTGAAGGCCATTTGTGGTCACGTTTCGGCATGGACCTATGCATGGGCAGCAAAGCAGACGAGCCCATCAACCGGCGGCTGGCAATGTTCGTCCCCTTCTACATGCAGGAGTATTTCAATAAAGCGCAGATTGTGGACAAAGAAGGACAAACACGGCCACTGGTTGCTAAAGAAGAAAAAATCGTAATAACGGGTAAAACACCAGCCGACTTCGTCAGCGGAGGCATCACACCGATGCAGTCGGCTTCGCTATTACTGATACTTGTAGCAGGCATCAGCATTTACGGCATACGAAGAGGGAAAACTCTCTGGGGCATAGACCTCATACTCTTTTTGATTGCCGGAATGGCCGGATGTATACTGGCATTTTTAGCACTATTCTCACAGCATCCGGCAGTAAGTCCCAATTATATATTATTTGTATTCCATCCATTTCACCTTTTCTGCCTTCCATTCATGCTATCCAGGGTACGAAAAAGGGAAATAAGCCGCTATATGCTGGTTAATTTTGCAGTTTTAACACTTTTTATAGGGCTTTGGACAATAATTCCGCAGAGAATTCCGCCAGCAGTATTACCTTTGGCACTGTGTTTGCTAATACGTTCTGCAAGCAACCTCATTCTAACATACAAACGAAGGTAATGAAAAAAGGACTGATAACTTCCATACTCGCACTTACATTCAGTGGTCTGCAAGCCCAACCGCTGCCTGCCTCCCCAAAGCTGGTGGTAACATTGACCATTGACCAATTGCGTACAGACTATATGGAAGCATTTTCATCCTTATACGGAGAAAAGGGATTTAAGCGCTTACTGCGTGAAGGTAAAGTATTCCGTCAAGCAGAATTCCCTTTTTGCGGAACGGACCGAGCCTCGGCCATTGCCGCCATCTATACCGGAACAACACCGTCCATGAACGGTATCATTGCAGAGCAGTGGCTGGATGCAGGTACACTACGCCCCATAAACTGTGTAGAAGACCCCAACTTCATGGGCAACTATACCGACGAAAGCACTTCCCCCTCCCAATTACTGACCTCTACTATTGCCGACGAGCTGAAAATAGCTACCCGCAACAAAGGTCTGGTCTATGCCATCGCGCCTTTCCGTGATGCCGCCATATTGGGTGCCGGACACGCGGGGAACGGTGCTTTCTGGCTTAATAACAATACCGGGAAATGGTGCAGTACGACTTATTATAATGAATTTCCGTGGTGGCTGAGCCAATACAACGACCGGAAATCTCCTGACTACCGTATCAAGGATATGGTATGGACACCTGCACTTCCTTTTACCAACTATACATTTCTGCCCGAATGGCGCAACGAGCCATTCAAATACAAGCTGGATGGTGAACGGACAAACAAGTTCCGCCGCTTGATAACCAGCCCTTTCATCAATGAGGAAGTCAACCTGCTGACCGAAGAGCTGCTGAATAAGAGCACTATCGGACAAGATGACGTGCCCGACCTATTATCGCTGACTTACTACGCAGGAAATTATAACCACCGAAGTACGCAGGAATGTGCCATGGAAATGCAAGACACCTACGTGCGACTGGACCGTAGTATAGCTTCCTTATTAGAGCTCATAGAACGTAAAGTTGGGCTCCACAACGTACTTTTCTGCATCACCTCCACCGGCTATGCCGACCCGGAAGCAGCCGACCCGGGCGTATACCGGATACCGGGTGGTGAATTCTACCTGAACCGCTGTGCCGCCCTGCTAAACATGTACCTCATGGCATCCTATGGCGAGGGACAATATGTGGAAGCTTATTATGACCAACAAATCTATCTCAACCATAAACTTATTGAGAACAAGCAGTTGAGCCTGACTGAAATTCAAGAAAAATCTGCCGAATTTCTGGTTCAGTTTAGTGGCGTGAGCGAAGTATATTCAGCTCATCGCCTGCTTTTGGGCCCCTGGTCACCGCAAATAGAACGTATACGCAATAGTTTTCATCGCAAGCGCTCTGGCGATTTGCTCATTGAAATACTCCCGGGCTGGACTATCATGCAGGAAAATAGTACTGATAACCGTGTAGTACGTACGGCCGATATTCCTGCTCCCCTCATTTTATTGGGAGGAGGAATGAAGGCTGAAACCATCCGTACCCCCATCAGTATTGACCGCATTGCCCCTACCTTGGCAAGTGTAATGCGCATCCGCGCCCCTAATGCAAGTACAGCATCTCCCCTTGACTTTTGATTCTAAAATAATCTGTGCAAATCTGGATAATCTGTATAGAAATCAGTAACTTTGCACGCTCAACTAACTCAGCAATAATAATAAAAACAAATATATAATGGGATTTAATGAATTTTTAAGCTCGATTTTCGGCAACAAATCCACACGCGACATGAAAGAAATACAACCGTGGGTGGAGAAAATCAAAGCCGCTTACCCGGAAGTAGCCAAACTCGACAACGACGCCCTACGCGCCAAGACAGAAGAACTGAAAGCCTACATCCACGATTCGGCAGCCGAACAACGCGCCAAAGTGGAAGAACTGAAAGCCAGCGTTGAAGATACCGAACTGGAAAAACGCGAAGACCTCTTCAACCAAATCGACAAAATCGAGAAAGAGATATTGGAGATTTATGAAAAAGCGCTGGACGAAGTATTACCCACCGCTTTCTCTATTGTAAAGGAAACAGCCAAACGATTCTCTGAAAATGAAGAAATAGTGGTTACAGCTACCGATTTTGACCGCCAACTGGCTGCCACTAAAGACTTTGTACGCATCGAAGGCGATAAAGCCATCTACCAGAACCATTGGATAGCAGGTGGTAACGATACTGTATGGAACATGGTACATTATGATGTACAGCTATTCGGTGGTGTGGTTCTACATAAAGGTAAGATTGCCGAAATGGCAACCGGTGAAGGTAAGACATTGGTAGCTACCCTACCGGTATTCCTCAATGCCCTGACTGGTAACGGCGTGCACGTGGTAACAGTGAACGACTATCTGGCAAAACGTGACTCCGAATGGATGGGTCCTCTTTACATGTTCCACGGTTTGAGTGTAGATTGCATCGACAAGCACCAGCCCAACTCTGATGCCCGTCGCAAAGCTTATCTGGCAGATATCACGTTCGGTACAAACAATGAATTCGGTTTCGACTACCTGCGTGACAACATGGCTATCAGCCCCAAAGACCTGGTACAACGCCAACATAATTATGCCATTGTCGATGAGGTGGACTCAGTATTGATTGATGATGCCCGTACTCCGCTGATTATCTCCGGACCGGTTCCCAAAGGCGATGACCAACTCTTCGAACAGCTCCGCCCGCAAGTGGAACGTCTGGTAGAAGCTCAGAAAAAACTGGCTACCCAATACCTGGCCGATGCCAAGCGCCTGATTGCATCAAACGATAAGAAAGACCAGGAAGAAGGCTTCCTCGCTTTGTACCGCAGTCACAAGTGCCTGCCCAAGAACAAGGCACTCATCAAGTTCCTCAGCGAACAAGGCATCAAGGCCGGTATGCTGAAGACCGAAGAAATCTACATGGAGCAGAACAACAAGCGCATGCACGAGGTGACTGACCCGCTGTACTTCGTTATCGAAGAGAAAATGAACAGCGTGGATTTGACGGACAAGGGCGTAGACTTGATTAGTAGCAATGTAGAGGACCCCACTTTCTTCGTACTCCCCGATATCACAGCGCAACTCTCTGCCTTGGAAAACGAAACAGAGCTGACAGACGAACAGCGCCTTGAAAAGAAGGATGCCCTGATGACCAACTATGCCATCAAAAGCGAACGTGTGCATACCATCAACCAACTGTTGAAGGCATACACCATGTTCGAGAAAGATGACGAATATGTGGTAATTGACGGCCAAGTGAAGATTGTGGATGAGCAGACGGGACGTATCATGGAAGGACGTCGTTATTCTGACGGTTTGCACCAAGCCATCGAAGCCAAAGAAGGCGTGAAAGTAGAAGCTGCCACCCAGACTTTTGCCACCATTACATTACAGAACTATTTCCGTATGTACCACAAACTATCCGGTATGACCGGTACGGCAGAAACAGAAGCCGGCGAGTTGTGGGACATCTACAAACTGGATGTAGTGGTTATTCCGACTAACCGCCCCATTGCCCGTAATGACATGAATGACCGCGTTTACAAGACAAAACGTGAAAAATATAAAGCAGTCATCGAAGAGATAGAAAAAATGGTGGCAGCAGGACGCCCCGTACTGGTGGGTACCACTTCTGTTGAAATCTCTGAAATGTTGAGCAAAATGCTTACCATGCGTAAGATTGAACATAGTGTATTGAATGCCAAACTGCATCAGAAGGAAGCGGATATTGTGGCTACTGCCGGTTTGAAATGTGCTGTAACCATCGCTACCAATATGGCCGGCCGTGGTACCGACATCAAGCTGAGTCCGGAAGTGAAAGCTGCAGGCGGTCTTGCCATCATCGGTACAGAACGCCACGAATCACGCCGTGTGGACCGTCAGTTACGTGGTCGTGCAGGACGTCAAGGCGACCCGGGTTCTTCTGTATTCTTCGTATCTTTGGAAGATGACCTGATGCGTTTGTTCTCCAGTGACCGCATTGCCAGTGTAATGGACAAACTGGGTTTCAAAGAAGGTGAAATGATTGAACACGGCATGATTTCCAAATCCATTGAACGTGCGCAAAAGAAAGTTGAGGAAAACAACTTCGGCATCCGTAAGCGTCTGTTGGAATATGACGACGTGATGAACAAGCAACGTACAGTAGTCTACACCAAACGCCGCCACGCTTTGATGGGCGAACGTATCGGCATGGATATCGTGAACATGATTTGGGACCGTTGTGCCAATGCCATTGAAGCGCCCGACTACGAAAACTGCAAGATGGATGTGCTCCAGACACTTGCCATGGAAGTACCTTTCACCGAAGAGGAATTCCGTAATGAGAAGAAAGAAAAACTGGCAGACAGAACTTTTGACGCTGCCATGGAACTCTTCAAACGCAAGACAGAACGTATGGCACAGATAGCCTATCCGGTCATCAAACAAGTATACGAAACGCAGGGACACATGTACGAAAACATACTTATCCCCATCACAGACGGAAAACGTATGTACAACATCTCCTGCAACCTGAAGAGAGCTTATGAGACAGAATGTAAGGAGGTGGTGAAGTCATTCGAGAAATCCATCTTGCTGCACGTCATCGACGAAGCATGGAAAGAAAACCTGCGCGAGCTGGACGAGCTGAAACACTCCGTGCAGAATGCAAGTTACGAGCAGAAAGACCCGCTGCTGATTTACAAGCTGGAATCTGTGAACTTGTTTGATGCCATGGTGAATAAGATTAATAATCAGACTATCTCTATCTTAATGCGTGGACAAATCCCGGTACAAGAGGCTCCGGCTGAAGCCCCTGAGGCTCCCCAGGCTCCCCGCCAAGTAGAGGTGCGCCAGGCTGCTCCGGAACAACGCCAGGATATGAGCAAGTATCGCGAACAGAAGGTTGATTTGAATGACCCGAACCAGCAGGCCGCTGCGGCACAAGATACACGTGAACAACCAAGACGCGAACCTATCCGTGCCGAGAAGACCGTAGGACGCAATGATCCTTGTCCTTGCGGAAGCGGTAAGAAATACAAAAACTGCCACGGACGGAATGCATAAAGCAAAGCTATAAAATGATAAGGCGATAGGGTGATAAGATGATACCGTCAGGTATCTTTTATCACCCTATCACTTTTTCTCCTACCACATTATCACATTTTTTATTCGTTCCAGCTTTTGAATATTCAGCTAAAAGAGTACTTTTGCTCCAAAGAACAAAACCAAAGACTATGACCAAATATCACTATTGTCTGTTATTGATGGGGTCTCTGCTGTTAGGCAGCTGCCAGAGTGTAGAACAACTGTCCATTGATTATATGCTTCCGGCAGAAGTCAGTTTCCCGGCAACACTGAAACGTGTGGCTGTTGTCAACAACATGCCAAACGTACCGGACAACAAACTCATCATCACTGAGGAAGAACAGAAAAAAAGCGAGAATGAGGTGGCACGCCTCACCAACTACTACAATGGAGACGCCGCAATAACAACCGAATCCCTTGCAGAGGCCCTTGCCAACGAAAACTACTTTGAAGAGGTTGTGATATGCGACTCTGCCCTCCGGAGTAAAGACATCAATCCCCGCGAAAGCACATTATCGAGAGATGAAGTACTGGAACTTACACAGAATTTGGACGTAGATTTCCTGATAGCCCTGGAAAACATACAAATGCGTTCCAATCGCAAGATAAGTTATATGCCCGACTGGGGTGTGTTCCTCGGCACAGTGGATGTAAAGGTATATCCTACCGTCAGAATATATTTACCTAACCGCAAAGGTCCTATGGTGACCGTCAACAGCAATGACAGTATTTTCTGGGAAGAGGCAGGAAATGGTGAAGCGTCAGTACGTTCCCGCCTCATCAGCGAAGAAGACATGGTGAAGCAAGCATCTGAATTTGCAGGAACGGTTCCGATAAGACATCTACTCCCCTATTGGAAAACCAGTAACCGCTATCTCTTCAGTGGTGGTTCTGTAAATATGCGTGACGCAGCCGTATATGCCAAAGAAGAAAATTGGAGTAAAGCAGTAGAGCTCTGGAAGCAGACCTACGAAACAAAAAAAGGAAAACAGAAAATGTATGCAGCCTATAACACCGCTTTGGGCTACGAAATGCAAGACAGCATAGATACTGCCTTGGAATGGGCATTAAAAGCGCAAACCCTTGCCCGTGAGAAAAGCAAGACAGACAAAAAAGAGACAGGCGAAATACATAATGGAACCATCTCCTATTATATCTTTATCAGCATGTATGTAGACGAATTGGAGAAACGAAAAGAGGGAATGGCACGCCTGAACATGCAAATGAACAGATTTGATGATGATTTTTAGTCAAATGATGCAGAGATAACCGTTTTTTTTATACCTTTGAACAACCATTAAGAAAAGAAAGTTATTATGAAGCTCAGTCAATCGTCATTAGCACTCTTGGAGGACACTCTTAAAAAAGCAATCGGCAAATACACCTGCGGTTGCGAACAGACTATCGTTACAGACATTCATCTGCAACCGAATCAGAATTCGGGCGAACTGTCTATCTTTGATGATGAAGATGAAGAGCTTGCCAATACTTCCATTGAAGAATGGATGACATACGAGGGGGATGATTTCTACGAAAATGTAGAGCGTATCTTGTCCTCACTGCTCTGCAACATGAAAAATGAAGGAAAGTTCGACAAGCTGACTATTCTGAAACCATTCTCTTTTGTACTGGTGGATGATGATAGAGAAACAATAGCAGAACTGTTGCTGATGGATGATGATACTCTATTGGTCAATGAAGAGCTACTGAAAGGATTGGATGAGGAACTGGATTCTTTTCTGAAAGAGCTGCTGGAAAAATAATATTCCAAACAATCAGCCTATAAGGAAAAGAGACCTTCTTATAATAAATTAGCCCCTGCGATATAAAACGACCGCAGGGGCTAATTCTTTTTTACCTATACAATACCTAACGTATCTTAATTCCATAGAAAGAACTTGAGGTGGTAACAAAAAGCATATCCTTCTGCCTTCCACCAATTGCCAAGGAAATCGGGCGTTCTTCTATCTGAATACGTCTCTGCTCTTTACCATATTTGTCATAGACAAATATTTCACCATCAGCAACATAGACATTTCCGTCAGCATCGGTCACATTACTGTATTGGCCATAAGGACATATTATTCCTTGTTCTGTCAAACGGCCATCCCCACCAACGGAAAGTTGTACTGTCGTTTTATTCATCTCATTTACAATATAAACCGGTTCTGACTGACCGGGAACTGTAACAGTCAAAGCACAAGAACGTCCCAAATCATAGGTATCCGGAATAATTGTCACGCCATCCGGAGCGACAAAACTATACTCAGGCATACTGGCAACCACCTTGTCAAAGTCACCTCTCCAACGACTGGAAGGGTGAATGACTTTCTGTATATTCTTCATACCGGCTGTAACGACACGTGGCATAGGCTTCATCGTAGCATCCACGTTATCCGGATTAAAAGAATACCCCCAAGCACTCCAGCCACTGTTACCCCAACCACTGTACATCGGATTATCATCCGGCAAGCGCACTGCCGTTTCCTGCTTGCCGTTCACCAGATAACCCGGCTGAGGGTCATAGCGGAAAATAACCAGCAGATTGTCTTGCGTATCAGTAGCCAATGTAAAAGGCTTCCAGGGATAATCGGCTATCAAAGTAATCTGCTCCGTGTCTGCCGACCATCTATAGATTTTCTTCAGACGGTTTTCACAGAAGTAGATATTTCCTTTACTGTCGGTAGTAGCTCCGGAGGCCAGTTCAAAACCGGTAGCCAGCTTCACAGGCTTGTCCATGACCGTGCAGGAAGGGCGAAGGTTCTTCTCGCTACCCGAAACAGTGAGACGGGCAAAGTCCCACGAATAAACGGGCAACTTCTTATTCATATCATATATAGGAAACTCTATGACTGGCAATATCTGCGTATAATTGTGCATATTACGGAAAGTGATATTCTTGCAATCCCATATGCGGAAACCTATCCTCTTCGGCATAAAGGCACGGATAACGCGATACATCCACACATTTACCATTTCGATATTTTGACAATTGGACATTTCTGCCATATAACAATCAGGCCCTTCACGACCTTCTTCCTCAAACTGGAAAGCATAAATTTTCCAGTTGGCCACATTATGGAAACGGGCTTCAGTACGGACATGATGCTCCAAAGACATGGCATAAATACGTCCCGGAGTCTTCGTTTCGCTAATATAAAGCCCACTGGCAGCATACGTACTGGCTGTCCAAACATCCTTAATTGTCCCGCCACCATTGTTTGTAATCCACAAACTCCAATACTGGTTGTCCCAAGCCATATCCTTACCGGTCTCCATGACCGGAGAAGACGGAGAACTAATTCGACGCTCGCCCCTGCGGTAAGACGACTGTCCGGAAGCATTCGGAGCCGGTTTGCGCAAGGTACCGTGCCCGCCTACAAACTTCACATCATTCAAGTACGAGCGCTCACCCGCCATCCATTTACAGCCAACAGCACGGTAATTATACGCACCGGTATTAATACCTATGCCATTCAGCATGTCGTCGCCACCTTCGGAAGATTCAACCAAAGGCACAGGCATGCCGAAACCACTGAATGCAGGCTCGCTTTCCTTCAACAGAAATTGAGTCCCAAAAGGATGCAGCCCAATCAGCTTAGTACCGGGAGACAGCTTCAACGTTCTCGTCAGACGATACCAACCCTGGGGCACATAGATGTTTTTATGCAAAGAGACAGCTTTCTCAAAAGCTTCCGTATCATCAGTCTCGCCATCACCTTTTGCCCCTAAGTCGCGGATATTGACCCATGTCTCCACTGCCGGAAGAACCGGAAGGTCCTTGCCAAGTGTAACCGGCAGTTTTGCCACCGGCTCTATTTCACATATTTCCCTGAAAGAAGAAGCATCATTCAAATCCTGATACACCAGACCGTAAGTAAACTCCTTGACTCTGTACATTTTTGCTTTTCCGGCAACTTTCTTTCCACTTTGAGCATAATCCACCAGTACGGGAACATTCCTGCAATCCACATTCACCAGATTCAATTGCGAAAAAGTATTTCCCTCTACGCTTACCCTGACACCGGCTTCCGAAATATTCTCCCACAACGAATTCTCCACATGAAGACGGTCTGCCAGATTCTCTGCCATTTCAAAGGCAACGGGCGTATTCTTCACATGCATATTGACGATGGCAAACCCCACCTCTTTTGAATAGACAGCCGCCTTTCTCTGCCCCTCAAAGTAAGTATCGACCATCATCATAGGCCATCCCGGAGAAGTCCTGGAGGAAATTATCCCATATTCACCGCCATAGAACCTGACGTCTTCCAGTTCATTGCCAACATCATACATGCCGGCTTTCCCCGAACCAATCCGAATGTCGCAATGATTGATAAATCCATGCTGGGCAAAATGCGCACGAATGGCGACGGCTTGAGGATTACCTTTGTCTATACGGAAATCCACATTGGACACCGCACTATAGAAAGTACCTGCACCGGCATCCGAAGGCTTCCTGCCCTCTTGTGCCAGCCCTCCCGTAAACCATATCATATAATTTTGAGTAGTCTGGAAACCGGGTGTATCGGCTCCCAAATAAATCACCGGCCGTTTCTTCCCATAACCAATCAGCCGAATGGATGAGGGAATTTGAATCGTCTTGCTAATACGATAATTTCCTTCCGGCAGAAACAGTATCCCAAAGTTCTTTTCGCGCTTCACCTGATTGATTGCCTCTTGAAGTGCATCGGTCACGTCGGACTTTCCATCAGCCTTGAAGCCGTAATTCTCCGGGGTAAAGTAGAATGCTTCCGGATCGTCCGGTCTTTGCGTATAGGTGGAACCACCCTCTGCCGCCCACCCGGACGGCATATTACCGATAATCCAACAGACTATCAGCAGGTATCTCATTATTTGATAATTTCTCATTACACAGATTGTTTTAATATGGATTTTCCTTATTTAATACGTACACCAAAGAACTTGGAACGGCCTGTGACAAACAATGTATTGCCATCCTTACCGCCAAACTGTAATGTGGACGGACGTTCGGGAACACGAATCATCCCTTTCTTCTTGCCATCCTTATCAAATACATATATTTCTCCGTCAGCCACATACAAGTTCCCTTCCTTATCTACAGCAGAACCAAATTCGCCCTGCTCCACAAAATAGCTCAAGTTGGAGAGCGTGCCGTCATTGGCCACATCCATCTTCACCATTCTGCGGTCATATTCATCAGAGGTATAGAAAGGCTTTCCCGGATAGGCTTCCAGCAGGGAAGAACTACGTGACAAGTCGAAATAATGAGGAATGATAGTTTTTCCATCCGGTGCCAGGAAGCACATTTCAGGAACATAGACCGACACCGCATTGAAATCGTGGAAGTCTCTCCAACGGTTAGAAGGATAAAGAGCCTTATACACGTTCTTCACTTGACCCATCGGAACACGCGGCAACAGTTTGATGGTCTCTTCCGGATTTTCCGGGTCAATGGAGTAGACTCTCATTGTATATGCGGAATTACCATATCCGCTGAAAGAAGTACCTTTTGTATCAGGCATTACCGGCATTTCCTCCGGCTTACCATTAATCAGATATCCCGGCTGCGCATCATATCTGAACAATACCAATAGATTATCTTCTGAATCAAAAGCCAGGTTGGAGGGTTTCCACGGGAAATCTGCCAGCAGCGACAAGCTGTTTGTCTCTACCGACCACTTAAAGATACGACGCATCCGATGGTCGCAGAAGTAAATGTTACCTTTACTGTCGCGCGCAATGCCTTCGGCAAATTCCAAATCGGAAGCCAATTGGTTCACCTTACCTATTTCATTGCCTAACGATTGCTGATGAGGTTCTTTTCCGGTTACAATCAAGCGAGAAAGTTCCCACGGGCGGATGTCAATGTCTTTGTTGACATCGAACACTGCAATGTTATTCGTATATTTAATCTGAGAATAGTTATGCAGGTTCAGAAATGCGATGTTCTCGCAATTGCGGATACGTACAGAACTGTGATACGGTTCATTGACACGGATAACGCGGAACATATACAAGTTTGCAAAGGTCACATCTTTGCAGTCGTCCATCTCTATCGGTTGGCAATCGGTACTTTCGCGGCTCTCTTCCTCGGTTTGCATGCAATACACCTTCCAGTTGGACACCTTGCTGAAACGTACTTCATTTCTTACATGATGCTCGATGGACATGGCATAGATACGCCCCGGAGTAGAAGTATTGTTGGCATAGAAACCATTGGTGGCATATGTGCTTGCTGTCCAGATATCTTTAAAGGTGCCACCACCGTTGTTGGTCACCCACAGACTCCAATACTGGTTGTCCCAAGCAAGATCCATGCCCGAAGCCGCTACCGGATTATCGGGAGAACTGATACGAGCCGGTCTGTTCCACCGGCCACGTGGTTCCTCAACACCCGGTTTAGGTTTCCATAAACCGCCATGCCCGCCTACAAACTTCACGTCATTCATATAAGAATCTGCATTTGCCATCCACTTCACACCTACAGCACGATAGTTATAACCGCCGGTATTGATACCAATGCCCATCAGCATATTTGCACCGCCTTCCGAAGATTCCACCATCGCTTTCGGACCGCCAAAACCACTGAATGCAGCAGTACTTTCGTCCAGCCGGAACTGAGTGCCAAAAGGATGCAGGCCTATCAACTTGGTATCGGGCTTCATCTTCAAAGTTTCGGTAATGCGATACCAGCCCTGGGGCACATAGATATTATCGTACTTGTCAATAGCCTCCTGGATGGCCTTCGTATCATCCGTTTCCCCATCTCCCTTTGCACCGAATTCGCGCAGATTTACCCATGTTGCCATTGCAGGCAGTGCAGGGATGTCCATCAGTTGGGCAACCGGCATCTTCTGTATCGGTTCAATATCAACCAACGTTTCATATTCCGGCATATCCACCATGTCATCCATCTGCAAGCCGTGGTCGTATGACTTTACCTTATAGATTTTATGAGAAACATGGGTGGCCGTATTGCTACGGGTATATTTCGCCAAGGTCGGTACATTCTTACAATATACATTGCGAAAGGTTATCTGATTGTTGCTGTTGTTCTCGTTGGTAATCACCACTGCCGGACCACTTACATTTTCAAAATAGCTGTTTTCCAAAAATAACTTGTCGCAATAATTAGGGTCAATATCAAATACAGCCGGAACATTCTTGGCATACAGATTCACCATTGCCAAACCGGACTCCTGACAACGAAGAGCAGCTACACGTTGTCCCTCAAAATAAGAGTCGACCATCATTACCGGCCATCCGGGAGAAGCTTTTGTCGTATAAATGCCATAATCTCCCCCGTAAAAAGCAACGTTTTCCAACTCATTGCCCACATCGAACAGACCAGCCTTGCCTTTACCTATGTATACGGCCACATAACTGATAAAACTGTGTTGGGCAAAGTGTGTGCGTAGCGCCACTGCATGCGGATTACCATCTTCTATGCGCAAGTTGATATTCGACATGGCACTGTAGAACGTACTGGCACCGGCATCACGGGGTTTCTCACCTTCCTTGACAACGGCTCCCGTAAACCAGAACATGTATTTAGCTTTTCCTTTATCATCAGCTACTTCCTCCTGAAAACCCGGAGAATTCTTAGCCAGAATAAATTCCGGGCGATTCTTTCCATAGCCAATCAAACGAATAGCCGTAGGAATATAAATGGTCTTGCTGATTTTATATTTACCTTCAGGGATAAAAAGGATTCCGAAATTCTTTTCTTTCTTCACTTGATTAATCGCTGCCTGCAAAGCATCCGATACATCCATCTTTCCATCCGCCTTTATAGGATAGTTCTCGGGAGTGAAATAAAAAGCTTCGGAGTCATTGGGTTTTAGAGGATAAATCGAATTCAATTGTACAGCATACAACTGAGTACATATCATCCCCAGCAAAATTAAAATAATCGTGTTCAATTTCTTCATGGTCTTATTTTTAATGTATGGATAAAAAAAGACGTTCTGCCGTCAAGCAGAACGTCTCCCTCTGCTATAAATTACAATTTTATAACTACTACCGGCGCATAATTATGCCGTACAGTGCCCACACACGAAACATCAGCCAGAGCGCCAATACGGAAATAATAATTCTTGCTGTATTTCAAGACATCAGCATTTTGTCCCAGATCGATGGACAATGTATAAATATCAGCGCTATTTATAGCAGTACTCGGACTAAACACTTGCTTATCAGTCCCTCCATTCAACGTCAATTTCACATTGTTACCTACCCACATATCTGAAAAAGCAAACAACTGAATCTCTTTCAATTTCACTTCTTGTTTACCAGCTTCCAACGAGAATGTAGCAGTAATTACATTGCCATTCTTTTCTACTTTTGGACTTTTGACGCGAATATAAGGAATAACCTTGAAATCATACACATTATCCCCTGACTTAACAACAAAATCCTTCACTTCAAATGGATAAAAATTCCCATTTTCAAAACGAACATCATAAGTGGCAGCAAAAACCATATTGTTACGATATTCTCCGGTATTTGTGATATACCAGGTTTGATCCGTAGCATTAGTAAATCCATGCTCCCTCACTTTAATTGCATTACCGTTTTCCATATCGGAACCTACAAGTTCACCTGTCTGTTCGTCAAGGATAGAACCATGTATGGAAGCATCCGGTCCCTCATAATTATCAATTTCACAAGATGTCAATGCAAATAAGAAGCATGACACAAATAACAATATCTTTTTCATAACTTTCTACTTAATATTATTCAAATTAATGACCTGGATTCTGAACTAAACCATTCGTGGCAATATTAGGTATGCCCCTATAGTAGTTGATGTTCTGGAAAGTACGCCCTCCTCTTGTTTCGTCACCAAAGTAGTTCACCCTTGCAAAGACATATTTAGGCTCTGCACCACGCAAGTCAAGCATCGGCACCAAAGCTTTACGAATTCTATTATTGCTGAACTCAGTATGGAATTCCCTACGACGATTCATATCCCAAAAACGCTTTCCTTCAAACGCCATCTCCACACGACGTTCCTTCAAAACACTCTCTAATGTCAAAGATATCCGGTCGGTATGTCCGGCTCTACGTCGCAAAGCATTCAAATAGTTCTCAGCCAATTCCTTATCGCCAAATCCACTACCATTTTCCACAACAGCCTCAGCATAATTCAGGTAGACTTCTGCCAAACGCATATCAATATAAGAGGTAGTGGACGAAAGACGGTCGGGAGACATGCTCTCGCCCTCGGGCATATACTTACGAACTCCAAAACCTGTAGCAGTCCAATTAGCATCCTCACCACTGTTCACATTATTAAATCCAGAGAACATGGTTTCACCTTCGGCTCCTAAAGCATAATATGTTGTTCCATTTTTCTGAGTAGACTCGTTTGAATAAGCCACATAGCTATTATTGTCCTTAATAAATCCGCCCTGGATAATAATCTCAGTGCCGGCATAAGATGAACCCGGCACAACCACACTTGCCAACAGACGTGCATCCTTGTTGGCAAACGGTTCATACAAATCGTTATATTTAACAAAAGGTACCGACATCAAGGTGTTCACTACAGAAGCATTATTCATATTATGGAAATTAGGGATATAAGCATCTTCATTCCCATCCGTACGAGTTACAATCTTTGCACTTTTTCCCGTGCCGTCATCCGTATAATCTTCAAACAAATCAACGATTTCCAACATCGGATTGAAACGTCCATATTTCAGAGCGCCCGGATTGACTTGAGGAAGGATATTAAACTGAGCATAGCTATGTCCCTGATTAGTATTGGTTGTTCCATTAAGATACGCTTTACTGAAAATGACCTCTTCATTCTGGTCATTCAGGAACAAGGCCTGGAAGTTTGATGCAGCCTCCTTAACAGTAGCCGGAGCAGGCTTATAAAGAGATTTACCGGAATTCTCTATAAGGAACTTAGATGCTTCAATACATTCTTTATAGAATGCATCGGCATCGGCAGAAGTCATTCCACCCACCAGTTTCTGAGTGACAGCCTCACCAGCCAAAGGTGCCAGATTCCAATACTTGGCTACAGAAGCTGCATGAAGTGCAACTCTTGACTTCAACGCATAAGCTGCCCACTTGGTTACGCGATACAAATCCGAACCAGAAGTCGCATCGGGCAAGGTAGCAGCAGCAAGGGTACACTCATTCAATACAAATTTCCAAGTATCCAACTCTGTACTGCGGGGAACTGCCACAGCACCCGGTCCACCATCGGCATAATCATCGTCCTGCACTTTGTCAATCAGAGGAACGCCGCCATATCTTTTTACAAGCCCATAATACATATAAGCACGTGCAAAATGGGCTTCACCAGTCATACGATCCGCATCTGCAACAGAAATTGTTCCTGCTTCTTTGGCTTTTTCTACATTTTGCATAAAAATATTCACTTGACGAATATCTCCATAGGGCCAATAATTGAATCCTTCATAACCTATACCCACTCCTCCGTCACTACGGGTAGCTTCGTCGGTGAGAAATGCCAAATTAGTAGTTTCATTCACACCATCATAACCGCGTTGATTAAAACCATTGTTCGGACGATAATTAAAATCTTCCATAGGAATCATGGTATATATGTTTGCCAATAGTGCCTTTACACCACCTTCTGTCTCCAATAACTGCTCGGGGGACACTTTATCCAGCGGTTCAAGTTCCAAGAAGGCATTACAACCGGACAATCCCATCAATGCACATAATGAGAATATCGATAAAATATTTTTTTTCATGGTATTTCAGAATTAAAAGTTTATGTTTAACCCAAAGTTATAAGTTCTCATCAACGGATATGCCAGGTTGGCTCCCCAATCCCTTTCCTCACGTTCGGGGTCAGCATCCTTCAAAGCCTTGTTACAGAACGTAAGCAGATTTGAACCATTGACAAAGATACGGGCACTGTTCAACCCGATTCTTTTCATAAATGATTTTGGCAGATTGTAACCGATCTCCATACTCTTCAAACGGAGATAAGTAGCTTGCGGAAGCCAAACGGAAATACCATAATTCCATCTACTACCATTATCCGAAGTATTGGAGAAATTGTGGCGTAATGCCGGATAATAACCGGCTACCCATTGTGTGGCAGGATTATACGGATCATCTGTTATATTTGCAGGATGCCAACGATCTACATACTTCGCAATTAAATAAGATTTATTTGTCTTGCCACCATATCCCCAAACATCATCATTAGCATATCCGATGGAGTAACCGGAAGCTCCTTGAAACAGCATATTGAGATCAAAATTCTTATAAGAAGCCGCCAAAGTCAACCCATACTGGATAGGAGGATTTGCACCGGTTGCCCAAAACTCCGGAACACGGTCACTGCTGTTAAT
>OAWY01000794.1_pt1 | contig 17876 bp, 10 predicted proteins | sample 1495591 | NCBI WGS metagenome assembly OAWY01 (sample SAMEA2580283, study PRJEB22360) | human gut metagenome | biome: human gut; feature: human-associated habitat; material: faeces | place: Denmark | collected 2008/2010
CGGTGAGCCGGGGCCCCCCGCACCGCCGGTTTCCGGGCCCGCCTGCCGATTCGAGGCAAGATTCTGAACGTGCAGAAGGCGTCGATCACGCAGATGCTCTCCAACAAGGAGTGCGCGGCCATCATCCAAGTGGTGGGTGCCGGCTCCGGCCAGAGCTTCGACATCGAACAGTCGCGCTATCACAAGATCATCATGATGACCGATGCTGATGTGGACGGTGCTCATATCCGTATCCTGCTGCTGACGCTGTTCTACCGGTACATGCGGCCGCTTATCGAACACGGCTACGTGTATGCCGCCGTGCCGCCGCTGCACCGCATCGCGTTGACAGGCTCGCACAAGGGCGAATATATCTACACGTATTCCGATGACGAGCTGGCCGGCAAACTGGCCGACCTCGACAAGAAGCGCATCGGATACAACGACGACATCCAGCGATACAAGGGTCTGGGCGAGATGGACGCCGACCAGTTGGCGGACACCACCATGGACCCGCGCACGCGTATGCTGCGCCGCATCCGCATGGAGGACGCCGCCCAGGCATCCGAGATCTTCAGCCTGCTGATGGGCGACGACGTGCCGCCGCGCAAGCAGTTCATCGTCGACAACGCCGACGATTTCGACCGCTCCAAGATCGATACCTGACCGTCCTATCTCAAGCTCCCTCTGATGAGGGGGTGTCAGCGAAGCTGACTGGGGGAGAGGCCTCGGGTGGTAGCAGGCTACTCGTATTTCTCTCCCCTCAGTCCGTCTTTGGCGGACAGCTATTTCGTCAGAGGGTGCTGCGGTATATCATCAGGATTTCATCGAGTGCACCGCCGCCGATTATCTCAAGGACAACTACGACATCATCGGCTTTGACCCGCGCGGCGTAGCCGATTCCACGCCGGTGTACTGCGGGCAAGACTCCAAACTGTGATGTTTGCGTGTTGCTGAAGCGCTATTCGATAGACTGATGACATCGTTATCACAACCGGTGCCGTACTGTGAATGGGAGATGGGACATGGCCAGTCTGTTGCTTGCCGTCATCTATGTGGCGTTTATCAGTCTGGGATTGCCGGATTCGCTACTCGGATCCGCATGGCCCACCATGAGCCAGGATCTGAACGTGCCGGTGGCGTGGGCCGGCGGCATCTCCGCGGTGATTTCCATGTTCACGATCGTCTCGGCGCTGCTTTCGGACCGAATGACATTGAAATTCGGGGCAGGCAAGGTCACCGCCGTTTCGGTGGCGTTGACTGCGGCGGCCTTGGCCGGTTTCTCCGTTACCTCGAATTACTGGGTGCTGTTGGCCATCGCCATACCATACGGCCTTGGCGCGGGCGGAGTGGATGCGGCGCTCAATAACTACGTAGCCATTCACTACGAAAGCCGGCATATGAGCTGGCTGCACTGCATGTGGGGCGTCGGCGCATCGGTCGGCCCCTACATCATGGGCTATGCGCTCTCTCAAGGCCAAGGTTGGCCGTGGGGCTATCGGTACATCGCGATCCTGCAGGTGATGCTGACCGTCATCCTGGTGCTGAGCCTGCCGCTGTGGAAGAAACGTGGCGCAATTGCGGTCGGCGAATCGACCGATGACACCGCATCATCTGACGGCAATGCCGAGAGATTTGGCACTGCTGAAGGGGTGTCTGTTGCTGAACGCAAACCGCTCGGCGTGGCCGGCGTGCTCGCCATTCGCGGTGCCAAGGAAATCCTCGTGATGTTCTTCTGCTACTGCGCCGTCGAATCCACGGCGGGTCTGTGGGCCTCCAGCTATATGGTGATGCACAGCGGCATCGACAAGATCACCGCCGCCAGCTGGGCCAGCCTATTCTACGTAGGCATCACCGTGGGTCGTGCGCTTTCCGGCTTTCTGACCATGCGATTCAAGGACCCGGTCATGATTCGCCTCGGCCAAGTGCTGGTGTTCGCCGGCATCCTCACCATGTTCGTGCCATTGCCTCACCACCTTGGCGTGGTCGTTGGGCTGGTGGTCATCGGCTTCGGGTGCGCGCCGATTTATCCGTGCGTCATCCACTCGACGCCGGCCTACTTCGGCGAAGACAAATCGCAGGCCATCGTCGGCGTGCAGATGGCCTGCGCCTATGTGGGCTCACTGCTCATGCCGCCACTGTTCGGCATCATCGCGCAATATGCGACAATCAGTCTCTACCCGTGGTATTTGCTGGTGCTCTTGGTGCTGATGGTGGCCATGCACGAGCGTCTTCGCAAGTTGCGCGGCTGATCATATGCGCATTTGGGCCCGACGCCTACTATGCTTGGAGCCCATGGTGATAAGTGAAGAAGAACATGAACAGATGCCCGAGCCCGTACGGGAACGATTGGAAGCGCTGAAGGATGCGCCGGGCTCGGTAATCGTGGTCGGCTCGATGAACGCCGATTACACCGTAACCACTAAACGACTACCCAAGCCAGGTGAAACCGTCAATGGTGGTGCCATGAAAGTGCTGCCGGGCGGCAAGGGCGCGAATCAGGCGTCTGCCGCCGCTCGTCTCGGTGTCAATGTCCAGTTGCTGGGCGCGGTGGGCGAGGACTCCAACGCGGACTTCCTATTAAGCAAGCTGGATGAGGCCGGCGTCGACACCGCCGATATCCTGCATGTCGAAGGCCCCAGCGGCACCACGGTAATCACCGTGAGCGCTGAGGGCGAGAACACCATCGTCTATTCGCCGGGTTCCAATGCCAAGGCAAGTGCCGGCTATGTGCAATCACATCGCACGACCATCGCCGAATGCGCGGTATTGGGACTGTGTTTGGAGAGCCCGATTGCCACCGTTATCGCCGCCGCGCAGACCGCGCATGACGCTGGCGTGACCGTGCTGCTCAACGACTCGCCATTTATGGACGAGCTGCCTCACGAACTGGTGGAAGCCACGGATATTCTGCTGGTCAACCAGCATGAAGTGGCTCAACTGCTGGGCCTGCCGGATGATGACGTGGAATCACTCGACTGGTATGAGGTCGCCGAACGATTCACCGATTACGGATTCGACCGGGCGATAGTGACGCTTGGTGCGTCGGGATCGGTGGTGATCGAGAACGGACGTTGGCATCGCGTATCCGCCGCGCAAGTCAATGCAGTGGACACCACCGGTTGCGGCGACTCGTTCATGGGGACCGTGCTGGCTGGCTTTGGCCGCCGGTCATACGCTGCTGCAATCCGCGCAAATCGGCTCCTACGTCTCCGCCTATGCGGCCACCAAGCTTGGTGCCCAAAGTGCCTACGGTACCGCCGAAGAAGTCATCGCCTACTTCAGCTGACCTATAATCGTACATATGTACGAAAGCCTGAGCCTGTTTTCCGAACCCACCAAGATGTGGTTCGAGCATGCCTTCGGTCAGCCGACCGAGGCACAGGCTCAGGCATGGCCGGCAATCCATTCCGGTCGCAATGTCTTGGTCATCGCCCCTACCGGTTCCGGTAAAACATTGGCCGCGTTTCTCTCAGCCATCGACCGATTGATGACCGTGCCACGCACGCGGCGTGCCGGTGTGCGTGTGCTGTATATCTCGCCGTTAAAGGCGCTCGCGGCCGATGTGGCCAAGAACCTAGAACAGCCTTTGGAGGGCATTGCTGCACAATGCGAGGCGCAAGGGCTGCCCGTGCCGAAGATCGCGGTCGCCACTCGTTCAGGCGACACCACCGCACAGGAGCGGCGACGCATAGCCTCCCATCCACCGGATATCCTCGTTACCACGCCAGAATCGTTGTATTTGTTGCTCACTTCGAAGGCAGGGCGGATTCTCGGCACTGTCGATACGGTGATCGTCGATGAGATTCATGCAGTGGCGGGCACCAAGCGCGGCGCACATTTGGCGGTAAGTCTGGAACGGCTGGAGAACCTTGTCACAGAATCGCGCAAGCGAGATGCAATCGATGCAGATGCTGATGAGGGCGGTGATGCCGCCGTCGATGCTGGCCGTGGCGATCGTCATATGCAGCGCATTGGTCTATCCGCTACGGTGAATCCGCCTGAAAAGGCGGCGCGATTCCTGGGCGGCGGGCAACCGGTTACCATCGTGAATCCCGGTGGGCGGCCTGCAATGGATTTGCGCATGATTGAGCCGTTGGAAAACATGCGTGATTTGCAGTCCGTGAATGCCAAGCAGCGTGTCGGTGGCGTGGATGCTGAACGGTCCGCTCCGCATATCAGTGGTGTCACGCCGGCCATGCAGCGACTTGCTGAACGCAGGGGCATTGTGCCGGTGGATGATAGAGATGTTTCTTCCACTTCTGGGGACGATTCTGATGCGAGTGATGCGTTCGATTCCTCCGCGTTGGTTGGAGCGGCGGGCGACCGTACCTCCGGTTCCATTTGGCCCGTGGTGGAACGCAGTATTTTGGATGAGATTCTCGCGCACCGCACTACATTGGTGTTCGTTAATTCGCGTGGTGTGGCTGAGAAACTCACTGCGCGCTTGAACGATCTGTATGCGCAGACCCGGCATGGCACCAATCCCGACACTGTGCGGGATCTGGGCTCTCCGGAAGGCCGCGAAGGGTTCTCCACGCATTACGATGCTGTGGTCGGCTCCACCACCATGCTTGTCGGCTCACATGAGGGCGATGATGTCATCGCCATGGCTCATCATGGGTCGGTTTCCAAAGACCGTCGCAAAATGATTGAGGAACGGCTTAAACGTGGTGAATTGCGTTGCGTGGTGGCCACCTCCAGTTTGGAGCTCGGCATTGATATGGGCTCGGTCGACTTGGTGATTCAAGTCGATACGCCGTTGTCGGTCTCCTCCGGATTGCAGCGTGTAGGCCGTGCCGATCATCAGGTCGGTGGCGTCTCTCACGCATTGTTCTACCCGCTCACCCGTCAGCAGATTGTCACTGGGGCCGCAAGTCTGGAAGCCATGATTGCCGGCGATATAGAACCATTGGCCGTGCCGCGCAATCCGCTCGATATTCTTGCCCAGCAGACCGTGGCCGCTGCCGCGATGCACGATTTGAACGCTGATGACTGGTATGCCACAGTGCGTCGTGCTGCGCCGTTTGCCGAACTGCCACGTGACATGTTCGATGCGGTAATCGGCATGATGTCCGGCGAATACAACAGCGAGGAATTCTCGGCCTTCCGGCCGCGACTGGTATGGAATCGGGATAATGGCCTGATTTCCGCCCGTCCCGGTTCGCAGAAAGTGGCCGTTACCTCTGGCGGTACGATTCCCGATCGAGGGCTGTACACCGTGGTCCTGCCTGAGGCGGACGCCGGCAAAGGCCAGCGTCGCGTCGGCGAGTTGGATGAGGAAATGGTCTATGAGTCGCGTGTGGGCGATGTCATTACACTGGGTACCTCCACATGGCAGATTCAGGACATCACCCGCGACCGTGTGGTGGTGACGCCGGCTCCCGGGCGCACCGCACGTCTACCGTTCTGGCACGGCGAAGGTTCCGGCCGCGACTACGGTTTCAGCCGTACCATAGCCCGTTTCACCCGAGAAATCGCTGCCGGGCTAGACATGAGGCGGACTGAGGGGAGGTCTGCCGTAGAGGGGTCAGCCGTTCCAACCTTCATCCCAACAATCCTCACCCGTCTCCACCACGACGGCCTAGATGCCAACGCCATCACCAACTTGGCCCGCCTGCTCTCCGAACAACAAGCCGCCACTGGTACGGTTCCCAGCGACCAAACCCTCGTTGTGGAGCGCACGCGAGATGAAGACGGCGGTTGGCGCATCGTACTGCTGAGTCCATTCGGCCGCCGTGTTCATGAACCGTGGTCCATGGCCATCAGTCGCAGGCTGCGCCAACGCTACGGTTTCGATGGGCAGGTATATGCCGCCGATGACGGTATCGTCATTCAGCTACCGGACGGTGACGGACATATTCCTGCTCAAGACCTGTTCCTTTTCGACCCAGAAGACCTCAAAGCAGATGTAGAACGTCAAGTGGGCGAGTCCGTGCTATTCGCCGCACGATTCCGCGAATGCGCCGCCCGATCACTGTTCATGCCGCGATCCGACCCGGGCCGTCGCGTGCCCCTATGGCAGCAGCGACTGCGCGCCGCACAGCTCCTGCAAGCCGCACGTATGGTCAAGAACTTCCCGCTGCTGCTGGAAACCGCGCGCGAATGTTTGCAAGACGTATACGACATGCCCGCCCTGAACGAGGTGATGACCGGATTGCAAGCCGGCACCATTACCGTGAAGGACGTGGAGACCGAGCCGCCATCGCCTTTTGCCGAGAACATTCTCTTTGGCTTCGTCGGCGTGGTGATGTACCAGTATGACCAACCTCAGGCCGAGCGCAGCGCGCAACTGTTGTCTCTCGATCCGCACGTGCTCGAACGCTTGCTCGGCACCACCGACATGGCACAAGTGCTCAACCCGGACGTGATTCGCGAAGTCGAACAGGAACTGGGGGAGCGCACTTTCTGGAATGAACTTGCCGACGATGATGTGACTGGTCGCGTGACCCGTTACGCCAAAACCCATGGTCCTTTCACCGCCGATCAGCTCATGGCCGATCTGCACCTCGATGCTACGGATGCCGTGCATACTTTGGATGTACTGGCTGCCAAAGGCGAGTTGCTGCAAGGCCACTTTGTAGATGATGACAAGCAAGGCCAACAGTGGCTCCATAAGGACGTATTCCGCCGCATTCGGTCTCGCTCATTGGCCAAGGCGCGTAAAGCAGTCAAGCCAGTAGAACCAGAGGCGTTCCAGATGTTTCTTATCGACCGACAAGGTATCGGGCCGGTCGGCGGCGAACGATATGAAGGTGCTGACGGGCTCATGCGCGTTATCGAGCAGCTGGAGGGCATATCACTGCCCACTGCACTCTGGGAGTCGGCGGTATTCCCCGCACGAGTACGAGACTACCAACCTGCATTGCTGGATAAGTTGCTGACCAGCGGCGATGTGGTCTGGGTCGGCTCAAAAACCGGGGGAACCAGTGCGATGGACCCCGGTGAGGTTGCTTTCTATCCGGCGGATTCAATATTGTTCAGCGGTGTGGAACATGGTACGACATCGAACGCCTCAGACGCCACCATGCCGGAAGCGATTCTGACCGCACTGGACTCAGGGGGAGCGTTCCATGCCCGTCAACTGATGGATGCCGCCAAACGTGCGTGGAATGAGACCGCGGAGCCGGACATCAATCCAAACACCGGCGAAATCATTCCGCAAGAGTGGAGCGAACAGCAGTTCAAGGATGCCTTGTGGAGCTTGGTCTGGCAAGGTAAGGTCACCAATTCCAGCTTCGCGCCGGTGCGTGCATTAACCGCAGGCGCAGCAAGCCCGCGTAAATCCACTACATCACGTCGTCGTGGGCGTGTCGCTCCGATTCGCCGAGCCACTACGGATATGACGTTAGGAGGTTTGTGGTCCGCCGTAATCGGGCAAGCTGAAGCCGAAGACACCGACCAGACCGAACGGGCACTCGCACTGGTCGAGACGTTGCTGGACAGGTATGGCGTCATCGCGCAGCCGGTGATTGACAAGGAAAATATCCCGGGTGGCTACTCAGCGTTGTATCCGGTATTGAATCGCATGGAGGAGCATGGTCGACTGGTACGAGGCATGTTCGTCCGTGGTTTCGGCGCGGCCCAATTTGCCGAGCGCGACACCGTGGATGCGTTGCGTCATCCGTCAGAGCATCGTGGCCAGTCCGTGGTGGCATTGAGTGTGCTCGACCCCGCAAATCTCAGTGGCTCCGCCATCGCGTGGCCGGACGCGCCTGCCGGTGCGGGTAAACCGGCACGCCGTATCGGAGCCACGGTCGTGCTCAATGCGCAAGGCGCGCTACTATACGCGGCCGCCAAAGCCAAGCACCTGACAGCGTTCGATCAATCGGTCGGCCATGAAGCCGCTGTCAATGATTCCGACGAACAAATGCGCAAGGCCGCCACAGAACTGGCCTACGCTCTCAAACGCAATGGCACCGGTTCCGTGACGTTCAGCGACATCAATGGCGAACCCCTCAACGCGCGTCACCCCTTCGCCCGCATCCTCCACCAGTCCGGCTTCACCCCCGTTCCCCGAGGCATGCGGCTGTACTGATTGAGCCCAGCTATCGAATGCGGTAGTTGGAGCCTCGTTGGGTCATGATGAGGCCGGCGCGGGTGAGCTTCTTATCCAGTGTGTAGAGGGCGTTCCTGAGGAGCCCTTGTTGCTCGAAGAATGGGCCACCGACGAGCTTGACCAACTCGCTGGTGTTGACGAACTGGCCATCAGCCTTGACCAGCGCTTCAAGCAAACTGTATTCCAGACGGGACAGTGAGATTGCGGTGTGTGTGGATGCGTAGTAGGCCTTGTGATTCGTGGTGTCCAACGTGAGATTGCCACGAATGATCATGGCGGGGGAGTCGGTGGCAAGCGAGCCGACGTATGAGAGCAGTTCGCCATCGGAGAATGGTTTGCTCAGCGCGGCATCTGGGCGTCGTACGTTAGCTTGTGCGCTAGAGGCAGCATTGTCCGAGCGTTGTTCGGCTTCGGCATCTGAGTTGTTTGCGCGTGAATTCGCGCTGAAGGAGCTGTAGGGCGTCTCTTCGATAGGGGCGTACTCGTCAGGCAGCGCTCGCCAGCGGCTGCCTTCACCAATGGTTTTGCTGAGTGGCGTCGAAGTCAGCAGCAGGATTTTAACGGAGGCACGGGCATTGCGTAGGGATTCGATGAGCTGCTCGGTGGAAATGCCGAGCAGGGATTCATCGAGAATCACTGCGTCAAATGACTCCTTGGCGACAGCGGCGAGCGCGATACTACCGGTGCTTGCCAAAGACACCTCATGACGACCGGCAAGCAGGGCACCATGAATGGCGTGGGCCAACGGTTCATTGGATACGGCAACCAGTAGTCTCATCGCCACCTCCTTAATGCTTAGTGTAGGCCGGGTTTAGGGTCTCTTCTCTATTGTTTGGCTCACTATCGTTCGCTCCTCGCCTACAAACACCCCACTGGGGTGTTTGCTTTACGGCTCGGCCCATCAGAGGGAGCTTAATTGAGGTTACGCAATGAAGGCGATGGGGGAGGCGAGGTCTACTCCGGAACCGTCTCGGCGCATATCGGGCTTGGGAAGCTCGACCGGAGAGCCTGCGGATGTAGAGGCGTGCAACGGGTAGAGGCCCACCCAGGCAAGAATCAGCGTGTTCTGGCCCTTCAGGAATCGCTGGGAACGCACGCCGCCGGTAGCGCGACCCTTGGTGGGGTACATTTCCAGCGGAGTGACCTTCGCCGCGCCGTTTTCGGTGCCGGGCAGTGCATCGGAATCGCCGGCCACGGTGAGCACCACTGCACCGGATCCGGAAGTCAAGCCGTTCTCGCCCTCTTCATAGGTCCATGCCACCTTGCCGGCGGGAACCACGTTGAAGGCCGCCACACGGGCGCCCTTGGCCAGCTTGATGCCGGCCATACCGCCCGCAGTACGACCCTGCGGGCGCACGTTCTTCGCCTCAAAGGTCAGTAGCGAGGAATCGGAGGAGATGAACACCAGACGGTCGTCATCCTCGGCCACGGCGGCGAATACCACTTCGTCGCCATCTTTCAGATCAATGACGGGCCAAGAATCCATGGTGGTGGGTGCCTCACGATTCCAACGCTTGATGACACCGTTACGGGTACCGATAGCCAGCGACGGCAACGGCTTGGCCTCGGCGGCCCCGCCATCCTCGCTCTCGTCCTTGGCACTGGTCTTGCCGGACGTCGGCTGCTCCATGGCAATCGCCGTAATCACACGCTCACCGCGAATCGGATCGGTGGATTCGGTCATGCCGATCAGTTCGTCGGCCTGAACTCCTCCCTTCAGCGACAATGTGGCGGCAGCGGGCAAGGCAGGCAAATCAACCACATGCGCGAGCACCAGGCGGCCGGCCGACGTGACCAGCCCATACGTAGCGCGCGTGGAAGTCTCGAAGATTGTGGTGATCTGATCGTCTCTCAAACGCTCATCGGAAGTGGATCGTGCATTGAACACGTCCATCGCGCTTGGCGTGGTACGGGCAATCAAACCGGTAGCGCTCATCATCACCACGCACGGCTCGTCCTCGATCTTCAAGGCTCCGGTCAGCGTGGACTGTTCGCCGGTCTTCTTGGCCGCAGCTGCGGCTGCGGCCACATCGGCTTCGGCGGAGGAGATCGTAGTGGCGGCCTTCACCGCTTCGAGCGCGGACTTGGACACGCCCGAAGCCCCGGCACCCTGCGCCACGACCGGCGTCAACGTGCCATCCGGGTCGGCATCCAGCAGCACGGTACGGCGCGGCGAGCCCCACTTGGCGACCGCTTCGTCCATCTCGTCGGTGACCACCTGGTCGAGCGCCTCGGCGGAGGCCAGGATCCGGGTCAGCTCCTCGATACGCTTCTTCAGATCATCGCGTTCGGCCTCAAGCTCGATACGGTTCATCTTGGTCAGTCGGCGCAGACGCAGGTCGAGGATGTACTGAGCCTGGACCTCGTCCAAATCGAAAACGACCATCAAACGGCTCTTCGCGGCATCCGCATCATCCGAGGTGCGGATTACCTGAATCACCTCGTCGATGTCCAACATGGCCAGCAGCAGGCCCTCGACCAGGTGCAGGCGCTCCAGCGCCTTCTTCTTGCGATATTCACTGCGGCGGCGAATCACCACACGGCGGTGGTCCACCCACACCTGAAGCATCTCCTTCAGACCCATCGTGTGCGGGCGGCCCTCCACCAACGCCACGTTGTTCATGGCGAAGTTGTCTTGCAACGGTGTGTGCTTGAACAACTGCACCAGAACCGCATGCGGGTCGAAACCAGTCTTGATCTCGATGACGATACGCGTGCCGTTATGACGATCGGTCAGATCGAACGCGCCGGAAATCCCCTCCAGCTTGCGGTTCTTCACACCGTCGGAAATACGTTCGATTACCTTCTCCGGGCCCACCATGTACGGCAGCTCGGTGACCACGATGGCCTGCTTGCGGGCCGTGACATGCTCGATATGCGTGGCGGCGCGCGTGGTGAGCGTACCACGGCCAGTGGCATAGGCCTCACGGATGCCGTCGCGGCCGATGATCGGGCCGCCGGTGGGCCAGTCGGGGCCGGGCACGTAACGCATCAGCTGTTCCAGGGTGGCGTCCGAATGCGCCATGAGGAACTTGGCGGCGTTTACCACCTCGCCCAGATTGTGGGTGGCCAGGTTCGTGGCCATGCCCACGGCGATGCCCGAGCCGCCGTTGACCAGCAGATTCGGGATGGCGGCCGGCAGCACGGTCGGTTCCTTGAGCTTGTTGTCATAGTTCGGCGTGAAGTCGACGGTGTCCTCATCGATATCCGCGTTCATGCCGAGAGCGGCCGGGCCAAGCCTGGCCTCGGTGTAACGGGAGGCCGCAGGGCCGTCATCCAGCGAGCCGAAGTTGCCGTGGCCGTCTACCAGCGGCAGACGCATCGCGAACGGCTGTGCCAAACGCACCATGGCCTCGTAGATCGCGGAATCACCGTGCGGGTGGAGCTTGCCCATCACCTCGCCCACCACGCGGGCGGACTTCATATACGGGCGGTCGGGAGTCAGGTTCATCTCGCCCATCTGGTAGACGATGCGGCGCTGCACCGGCTTCAAGCCATCGCGCGCATCGGGCAGTGCGCGTGCGTAAATCACCGAATACGCATACTCGAGGAAGGACTTGCTCATCTCCTCGTTCAGCGGCGTCTCGACGATATGCTCCTTGACCGTGCGCGGATCATAGGTTTGCGCGGACGGTTTGCGGTGTGATGCCATGAAACTCCCTTTCGAACGCCCCCATATTAGCGGGAGGGCGCGAAACAGTGCGCAGAGAACGGTTCTCGATAACAACTGTGCGCTGGTTTCGGTGCGCCAATCGCACATGTTTGCCGATAAAACGGCGTGATTCCAGTGTTTCAGTCGATGTGCGTTTGTTTGATTATGTGCGTTGGAGCGCACAGTTGTTATTGAGAACCGTTCTCTGCGCACTGAGCCAAGGGGAGGGGTGCTACTTGAATGGGCAACTATGAGTGTTGAGACGCCGGATATGGACGAGTTGCTGCGGCTGGTGCCCACAGTGGGCTATGGGGACGACGCCCCGGCCGATCGGCGTGGGGGAGCACTGCACCTGTCCGCCGTGCTGCCCGCCTTGTCCGCCGCCATCGGACATCCGGCCCCCACCAAGGTCCACGCCGATCCCAAGGCATGCCAGCGCGCGTTGGGGCTGCCCGATGCCGAATCGGCCATCGTGGTGCTCGTGGACGGCCTGGGCTACTGGAACCTCGCCATGCGCCTCGGCCACGCGCCCTATCTGCGTTCGCTGATGAACGAAAGCGCCAATCAGCGTCCCATCGCTACCTGCGCTCCAAGCACCACTGTGGCGGCCATGGCCGCATTCGGTACCGGAACCTGCCCGGGACTGACCGCAATGGCGGGCTATACGCAGCTCGAACCCGCCAGCCATAAGCTCATCCAACTCATCCAGTTCAAAGACGCGCTGGCACCCAAACCAGCCAATCCGCACATTCCTGTGCCGCCCATGGTCGATCCGCTCGACCTGCAGCGCGAGGAGACGGTGTTCGAGAAACTTGCGGCTCAAGAGGTGCGCGTCACGAGCTCGGGGTTGCCCAAGTTCTCCAAATCGCCATTGACCGAAGCCGCATTGCGAGGCACCGACTATCAAGGCAACGTCACCCCACGCGATCGTGTGCTGGCCGCCGCACGCGCCTCCCGCACCCCCGGCCTGACCTACCTGTACATCCGTGACGCCGACAAAGTCGGCCACAATTACGGGTGGGATTCCGAACACTGGGTGGCCGCATTCGAACATATCGACGCCCAGCTCGCGCTCCTGAAACGCAGCGCACCCAAAGGCACGCTGATCGTCATCGTAGCCGACCACGGCATGGTGCAAACCGACATGGACCAGCGGATTGACATCGCCGTTGAACCGCAGCTCACCCGAGGCGTGTCACTGGTCGGGGGGGAGCCGCGCTCGCTGATGCTGTATGCCGAGCCGGATGAACGACCTGAGGATATAGCTTGCCGGTGGCGCGATTGTCTGCAAGACCGAGCCTTGGTGCGGACCAAGGATGAGGCCATCGCGGACGGATTGTTTGGACCGGTCTGCGAGCGAGTCCGGCCAATGCTCGGCGATGTGGTCGTGCAGGCAGCGGGGGCGGTGACCCTCGTCGATTCGCGTACGCAAGGAGACAAGGCCACCCACCTGCCGAGCGTGCATGGCTCCCAAACAGCATTGGAAATGGATATTCCCTGCCTGATCGATATGGCCTGATTCGGAAATTCAGTCTCCGAACAGAATCTCGTCCCAGCTTGGTACGGCCGAACGTCCTGATTTACGCTTGGCCGGTTTGGCTGGTGCCTCATGTTCGGTGGCGGCGGATTCGGCCGCCCGCTCCTGCTCGGTGGCTACTAGCTGTGCATTGGGGCCACTCCGTATGGTCTTGTCCGAAACATTGTCAGAGCCCTGCTCTGGTGCCGTGGCAGGCGATTGCTGTAATCCTGCGGCAGATGGCGAAACAGATCCGGCGGTCTGCGAAGAGACCGGACTGGGGGCCGTAGTGCCATGAGCCTGGGTCGTGGCCGGTGAGATGGACGTGGATAGATCCACTGGGGGCATGGAACCTGTGGAAGTGACAGAGGGCCGGATTGCGGCAGGCCCTGCGGCCGGAATCGAAGGGGTAGGAGCCGCCCAAGCAGACACGGCGCGCTCGATACGCGCGGAGCGTACGGAGTCGCCGGGCAGTTCGGGAATCGTCGGCTTGAGTTTGGAATCCGTGGCTGATTCCGGATTCTGTTCGCCGAGCAGTTTTCGAGCGGCATTGTTCAGGCTCATCACGGAATTGTCGTGCATATTCCACGTCCATTCGGCATGGATCTCACGGCCCGCGGAAGTGAATATCGCCACGATGCGCCAAGGCTCAAGTCCACGTCGGGTGGATTTCCAGGTCACTGATTCCATGCCGATTCCCGCAGAGGCCAGCGTGCGTTCCACCAGTTCGCTGATGGTGCGCACCCTGCTGTCTTTGGGTGCCGCCACGGCAAGGAACTGTTCGATGGCATACTGTTTCTCGGTCTCCACAGCCATGGAGAAACGACGTACCAGCATTTCGCTCAGATGATATTTCTCCGCGACACGGGCCGGATCGGCACCGGCGCGAATCAGCGACTGTATCTGGGAAATCGGCAAAGTGGACTGCTGATGCGGCTGGGGAGCCTGTCGCATCTCGCTTCTGACCTGCTTGGCCTCAAGAATCGCCCGTTCGAGCGTGTCGTCCACGCTCACAGCCATTTCCCTGCCGCCAAGGGAGAATACGAGGTCCCCCGTCTTGCTCACGCGCACGAAACGGGCTTTTTCAAGCCGATCATCTGGCATATTCGCACCACTTTCCGTCGCAAAGACATTACTTCTTTTAAGTATGCCCCACGTGTCGAACTTTACGAGTATTTCAAATCGTGTATCCTATGGGCGAGTACGGCGCTGACCGTGCTATATATATCGACTTACGAACCAAAGACGACGAAAGGACCATGATGGCTCAGGATTATGATTCCCCCCGCAACAAGGATGAGGACGAGGAATCGCTGCAGGCGCTGGGGAAGTCCTCGCAGAACGCCTCGAGCGACATCGACGACGATGAGAACGCCATCGCCGAAGACTACGAACTGCCGGGCGCCGATTTGAGCAACGAGGATTCCTCGGTGACCGTCATCCCCATGCAGGGTGACGAGTTCATCTGCTCGCAGTGCTTCCTGGTCAAGCATCGCAGCCAGCTCGCCTACACGGACGAGGATGGCCAGCCGGTGTGTGAGGAGTGCGCCGCCTGATGGCCTTCGACGAGACCTACAACGAGCCCGAATCCACCGAGGTCCTGGTCAAGAGCCTCGACCCCGAACATCCGGCCCAGCTGCACTATGCCCACGCGGGCGATGCCGGTGCCGACCTCATCACCACCGTCGATGTGACGCTGAAGCCTTTTGAACGGGCACTGGTTCCCACCGGCGTGGCCATCGCCCTACCTGCGGGCTACGTGGCGTTGGTGCATCCGCGTTCCGGGCTGGCCGCCAAGCAGGGCGTCACCGTGCTCAACGCGCCTGGCACCGTTGATGCCGGCTACCGTGGCGAGATCAAGGTGCCTCTGATCAACCTCGATCCGAAGCACACCGCCGTCTTCCATCCGGGCGATCGCATCGCTCAATTGGTGATTCAGCGGTATGTTGAGGCTCGGTTCATCCCGGCCGAGACACTGCCCGGATCCGATCGCGCCGAACGCGGGTTCGGTTCGACGGGAGTGGCGTCCTGACCGGATTAGGCCGGTTGAATGACTAAGGTGATGACGGCAACAACGGTTGTGGAACCAATGATGGCGAACAGGTGAATGCACAAGGCTCCGGTTCGCGGCTACAATGAACTTCATGACGAGGGAGGTGACTGGCATGGCAGAGATTGATGGCGAGCAGTACGCCGCCCGTAAGTTGGGTTGTGAGATCAGTGCCGATCCGCTCAATCCGCTGGATCCAATCAAGAAGGTGTGCAAGTCCCATCACCCCGATGAGGATTTGTCCATTCTTGACCGTGCCTACCGGCGTGCTGTCATCCAGCACTCCGCCCAGCGCCGCAAGTCTGGCGAGCCGTACATCATCCACCCGCTGGCCGTTTCCCAGATTCTCGCGGATCTGGGCATGGGCCCGATCGTGGTGGCAGCCGGCCTGTTGCACGACACGGTGGAAGACACCGACTATACGTTGGATCAATGCCGCGCCGAATTCGGCGACACCGTGGCCGGTCTGGTCGATGGCGTTACCAAGCTGAGTCAGCTTGAAGTGGGTGATTCCGCCCAAGCCGAAACCATTCGCAAACTCGTGGTGGCCATGAGCCGCGACGTGCGTACCTTGGTGGTCAAGCTCGCCGACCGCGTACACAACGCTCGCACCTGGCGCTATGTGAAGACCACGTCCGCCCAGAAGAAGGCGCGTGAAACCCTTGACGTGTACGCACCTTTGGCCAACCGACTCGGTATGAACGCCATCAAGACGGAGCTCGAGGAACTGAGCTTCAAGGTGCTCTACCCGAAGATCTACAACGAGATCGTGGTGCTGGTGGCTCGCCGAGCCGGCCAGCGCGATGTGTACCTGAAGCAGATTCTGGCGGAGATCAACGAGGATCTCGACGAGCAGAACATCAAGGCATACGTCACCGGACGCCCGAAGGATTACTTCTCCATCTACCAGAAGATGATCGTGCGCGGCCATGATTTCGCGAACATCTACGATTTGGTCGGTGTGCGCATCATCGTCGACACCATTCAGGACTGCTATGCGGCGCTTGGTGCCGTGCATGCGCGGTGGAACCCGGTTCCCGGCCGATTCAAGGACTACATCGCCATGCCGAAGCTCAACATGTACCAGTCGCTGCACACCACGGTGGTGGGCCCCGGTGGCAAGCCGGTCGAAATCCAGATTCGCACTTGGGACATGCACCGCCGCGCCGAATTCGGCATCGCCGCGCACTGGAAATACAAGGAAAACGGCCAGGCCGGCCGCGCCCTGAGCTCGCCGGACAAGTCCGATCGAAAGCGTGATGAAAACAATCAGGAGCTTTCCGAGGTCGATAACCTCAAATGGATTCAGCAGCTCGCCGACTGGACCAGCGAAACCCCTGATTCCAACGAATTCTTGGGCTCGCTCAAGGAAGACCTTGGCTCGTCCGAAGTCTACGTGTTCACGCCGAAAGGCAAAATCGTATCCCTGCCCGCTCACGCCACGCCGGTCGACTTCGCGTACGCCGTGCACACCGAAGTGGGCCACCGTACGATGGGCGCGCGCGTCAACGGTCGTTTGGTGCCGCTCGACACCACGCTCGATAATGGCGATACCGTCGAAATTCTGACGTCCAAATCCGATACAGCCGGCCCGTCACGCGATTGGCTGAGCTTCGTCAAGAGCCCGAAGGCCCGCAACAAGATTCGTCAGTGGTTCTCCAAGGAGCGTCGTACTGAAGCCATCGAGGAGGGCCGCGACGAGCTGACCCGCGCGATGCGCAAGCGCAATCTGCCGGTCAACACATTGCTTACGCCCGAAGCACTGGTGGGTGTGGCCGACGACCTTAACTTCCCGAACGCGGACGCCGTGTTCGCCGCCATTGGTGACGGACAGGTCTCCACGCAGAACGTCATCTCGCATCTGGTCAAGGATGCGGGTGCCGACGAGGTCGATGAGGAAGTCGAGCAGGAAGTCCTGCCGCTGAAGCCCATGGAACGCAAGGCCTCCAGCAGCTCCACCGGCGTGTCCGTCAAGGGCGTGGGCGATGTGTGGATCAAGCTGGCCCGTTGCTGCATGCCGGTGCCCGGTGACAATATCATCGGCTTCATCACCCGTAATCAGGGCGTATCCGTGCACCGCACCGACTGCCAGAACATGATCGATCTGAAAAACAAGCAGCCTGAGCGTGTGGTCGAAGTCGAATGGACCAGCACCAAGGGCCTGTTCATGGTCAAGATTCAGGTCGAGGCGCTGGATCGACGAAACCTGCTTTCGGACGTGACACGTGTGCTTTCCGACCATGGCGTGAACATCATTTCCGGTACGATCGCCACCGGTTCCGATCGCGTGGCCACCAGCCAGTTCAGCTTCGAAATGGCCGATCCGCAGCATCTCAACTCGTTGCTGGCAGCCGTGCGCAAGATTGATGGCGTGTTCGACGTGTACCGCATCACTGGTGCCAAGGAATCCGCCGAACCTCGACTGCGCAAGATGAAGTAGGCCGTTACCTTACTCTGGCTCCCTCTCAGAGAGGGGAGCCAAGAACACGAAAAGGTCCTGACTGGAATACCTGAACTGCGCCCCGATTGTTGGACGTGGTTTATTAAGGGTACCTGATTAGGCTGTGAGGGACATGTTCCGGAATTCCTCCGGGGTGTGTCCCTCCAGTCGTATCTGGCG
>OAWY01000795.1_pt1 | contig 17860 bp, 15 predicted proteins | sample 1495591 | NCBI WGS metagenome assembly OAWY01 (sample SAMEA2580283, study PRJEB22360) | human gut metagenome | biome: human gut; feature: human-associated habitat; material: faeces | place: Denmark | collected 2008/2010
AATCCGGTGCCCGCCAGTCCGGCGGGAATGACCACAGCCGCATTCGAAATGAACGTACCATCCAAGTCGTAGGCCTGGGATCCATCTCCAGGACCAACTTCAATGGTGCCTTGATATGGCTCGCCATTCTCCAGCGTGATGCTCGCCGAAGGCACGTCCAGAATACCGGTGTTCACCAGCACCCGGTCCTCGCTACCGGCGATATGCAGCACGGTGGGTGCCACCAATCGGGCGTAACGCTCGTTCAGAATGCGTCGGATGGCGATGAGTTGGGCGCTCTCGCTGGAGGCGTCGATGCCCAGCGCTGCCAGCACCTCGATCAGGACGTCATCGTCTATCTCGTGGTAGTCATGGCTCATGCCCAAATAACTCGTGCCGACACCGACCAACTTGGCCAGTCGAATCAACGGACGGGCCAGACGCTCTTCACTCTCGGTAATCTCACTCATAGCCCCAGTCTAACGCCGTTTGATTGCGCCACACCGTAAGAAAAATGCCATGATTCCGCCAAATTATGTACTTTTTACCCTCACATAGTGAGATGTGAGCGCTCACAATGGTGGACAGGGGGTGATTGCCGGCCAAATTTGCGCGGCAAAACACAGCAATAGTGTGCTTAGCGGCGGCTTTCCACGGCGTGCCGCACCTCGGCCGAGGGGTCGTTGGCCAATTTGGCAAGCATCGCTTCGGACGTATTGGGGTTCAGTGCCACGGCACGGCGGACCATCGAAGAAAGCACCGCCGGTGCTCCCTCTTCGGATTCGGTGCCAAGTACGCCCAAGAAATCCAATGTCTCCGCATCCGCAGTGGGGTCCTGCGCACCCTCAAGCCGCATCTTCCAGCTGGTGCGCTTGTTTTTCAACGCCGTATCCCGGACCGCAGGCACCGGGTCCTTGGTCAGACGGCCGACCAGCCAATTCTTGTCGTCCCCGTTGGCGGCCACGGCTTGACGCACGGACGGTTCGGGGTCTTCGGAGAGTTTGACCAATACGTTCGGGAACGGCATGGTGTCGGCGAGGAACACACGATCGGCCACCGGGGTGTGCGGGTTGCCGGCCACAGCCTCCAAAAGTGCGGTGGCGCGGGAGAACGCCGCCTGATCGGCACGGTCAGGCAACGGCCGACGGGCGAATTCGGACAGTTCGGCCGGGTCGGTGGAATGGCGCAGACGCTCGTATGTAGCGGTCAGCGGTTCGAAATCCACCGGAGCGGCGGACTCGGCTGCGGACTGCGCGCCTTGGTCCTGCTGCTGGGCGTCCGTGTCGGTTGCAGTCTCGGCCGCGGCCTCGGTTGCGGCCTCGGTGGGCTGGGTCTGCTGGCTGGTGGTGTTCTCGTCGGTCATGATGCCCAGCTTAGTCATACAGGCGTCACGCGAGCGGAACCGGAATGTTGACCATGTCAATCGGAGCCGGCACCACAGCGGCATTGAACGCTTCCCGCACACGCTCCTCGAATCGCGCGCAATCATCCTGCGGCACCACCGCGGTCAACTCGACGTTCACCGCATACGATTCATCCTCCTGACTGCCACCAAGCTGCGCCAGGATCTGCTGGAATCGGGCCAACTGCGGGTATTCGAGGCGAACCCGGTATCGCTTGGCGGTCATGATGCGGGCGGCGCGGGCGGCTTTCATCGCCAATGATGCGGCGGATGAGTACGCGCGGACCAGCCCACCGGAACCCAGCAGAATACCACCGAAATATCTGGTGACGGCAACCACGCAATCGGTGGTGCCCGACTGCTTGAGTACGTCGAGAATCGGCTTGCCGGCGGTACCGGACGGCTCGCCGTCATCGCTCATGCGTTCGGACAGTCGCCCATCCGCGCCTCCGCACACGGCGGCATACGCCACGTGTCGGGCTTTCGGATGCTGCTCACGGGTCGCAGCCACGAACGCGAGCGCCTCGTCGAGCGTATCGACATGGGCGGCGTCGCCGATAAATTCGGACTTTTTTTCGACGAGCGAATCGTGGGCAGGATCGTCGGGCGTGTTGAGAATCGTCTGCATGAGCGTGTTCCGGTGGTCGACTGGCTGGGTGTTCGATTGAGCGCGAGGCTAGGCAGGGCTATCAGCGTTCGGAGACGACGACGTTATAGTCTTCGCCGGCGAAGTAGGCGGTCAGGCAGGCGATCATCTGGCGGGTGAGCTCCTTGAACGCGCCGTCGGCACGCCAGCCGACGTGCGGGGTCAGGACGATGCCGGGCACATGGCAGATGGCGTCGTCGGCGGTCAGCGGCTCATGGTCGAACACGTCGAGTGCGGCGGGAACATCGCCCTTTTGCAGTCGGGCAAGCAGCGCACCGGATTCGATGACTTCGGAGCGGGCGGTGTTGATGAACAGGGTGCCGGGCTTCACATGCGCAAGGTTCTCGGCGGTGACGATGCCGCGCGTGGCGTTGTTCAGCGGCAGATGGACGGAGATGACGTCGCTGGTTTCGATGAGCTTGTTGAGATCGTCGACCGGAGTGGCACCGGAGCGTTCGAAATGCTCGGGCGGCACATGCGAATTCCATGCGGCGACCTCCATGCCGAGGGCGCGGGCGATGCCGGCCACGGTGGAGCCGATGCCGCCCAGTCCGATGATGCCCATGCGACGGCCGGCGAGTTGCAGTCCATCGCCGCTGGCCCACGCCCAGTTGCCGGCCTTGACGTCCTTATCGAGTTGGCCAACGCGGCGGATGAGCTCGAACAGAAGGGCGAAGGTGTGCTCGGCCACGGCGTGATCGCCATAATGTTCGGCGTTGCAGACGCGGATCTTCAGCTCGCGCGCCTTATCGAGATTGAGGTAGCTGGCGACGCCGGTACCGCAGAACACGATGCACTTGACGTGCCCCTGCCCGCTGATGGTGCGCAGCAGATCGTCCGAAATGTGGTAGCCGCCCACCAGCAGGGCGTCGGCATCCTTCAGACGCTCGGCTATGGTCGCCTCGTCGGACGTGAATTCCTCGAACATACGCACGCGGGCAACGTCGTGGAGCGCGGGGAACTGGGCCTTGATGGGCTCGATCATCGAGTCAAGCACGGACGGCATCACGACGAGGGGCAGATCGGTGCGTTCGCTTTGGGTTTCGTAAATCTCGGTCATGGGCTCCACATTAGGAGGCCGGCGGGAAAAGCGTCACCTTGCGGCTTCCCCTCCTTGAGACCAAGCCGAGCAACTATTGCTTTGCCGCCTGCTCCTGCGTGATGTTCCATTCCTTGACGACGTTCTGGTCCGCGCCCATCGAATAGATGACATCCCAGATGCGTTGGCGTATCTGAGCGTCGTAGGCTTCGTCCCAACATGTGCCTATGGGATGGTCGCTGGATATCGGGCACCATTGGTAGTTGCCTTGATGCACGTTGGCGGTGGGCACCCAATCGATGCGGTTGACGCGCCACGACCCCTTGACGCCCTTCTTGCCGGCGAACTGGATGCGTGCGGTCACACCCTGATTGTTGACCAAGGTTTCCGGCGTGTTCGCCGACTCGGTGACGGCGTTGCCCAGACCGTAGATAATCCACGTGCCGTTATAGTTCTCGATGGGCTGCGCACAATGGCAACCGGCACCGTAAATAACGTCGAAGGCACCAGTGTCGGCAAGCTCATGGGCTTCCGAAATCTGCCAGGAATCGGCGTAATCAAGGTATTCCTGCACCGAGTGCATGGCGATGGCCACCACATCGGCACCTTGCTCGCGGGCCTTGTTGGCCTTGTCTACCGCGCGCTGGATGTCGCTGTCGTGATTCGGGTCGCCGTCTTCGCGCAGACGATCCACCTGCCAGTCCTCGTCGGCGGTCATGCCGTTGAGGGAGACCGTGCCGGTGACCAGACCCAGCTTGCCGCCGCCGGTCGGGGAATCGATGACCAACGGTTTGGTGGAGTCGGCTTCGGTTTTGTACGAGCCGGTCTGGGCGATGCCATCGGCCTCAAGCGTGTCCCACAGACGGGCGATGCCATCCGCCCCCTGATCCCAGGAATGGTTGGTGGCGTGTGTGCAGGCGTTGTATCCCACGTTGCGGGCGGCATCCGCCACTTCCGGCGGAATGTTGAAGATCGGGTACGCGGCATATGGGCCGCCGCGCTGGGCGATCGGGGTTTCGAATTCGCACACGGCGATGTCCGAAGCCTGAATGTACTGCTTCATCGGCGCGAACAGCGGGTCGAAGTTGAAGGCGGTGCCATCCGTGGCGTTGGGGTTCGGGCCTTGGAAATGGCTCCACAATCCCTCATGGAACAACAAATCGCCGTTGACCAGCATGGCGATGCAGTCCGTATCCGGGCAATCCGGTGAATTGCCGTGATGTTCGGTCACCGGTTTGGGCGTGTTCTTCGCTTTATTCAACGCGACGTCCGACACTCCGGCGTGTGCGGGGCCATTGCCGTCCGTGCGATGGGTTGCGAACCATGCGCCGATGCCCAGCGCAACGGCGAGCACGATCACGAACACGATAATCAGCGCCGCACGGTTGGTTCGTGTCGAGTTGGAGCGATGTTGCCCCTGCCCAGCGATATGGCTCATCTTTGCCCGCCCTTCGGAACTCTTCTTCTCTCTCTAGGGTACCGCCCATCTCGGTCAAGTACTGCGGGGAGGGAGGCGATGAGCAAGCGATTGGACAAGCAATATATAAACCGGTTAATCTTCAATCACCATTCACGAACACCACGCAAAAGTCTCACTTAGTGGACATTTTTCTTTCGTCGCTCGGACTTTTCCCGACGTGCCGCACTCGTTCGCCCACTAAAATGGCGGTTTGGAGGCGGACGGACAATGGCGTACCTCCGACTCCGCTTACCACAAGCGGAGACCGCCCGTCCTCGGTTATTTCAGGAGTTACTTAACCCGGAGTTTCCGGAAAACAAAAAAGTTCCGAGCTTTCACCCGGAACCTTAATCGGCGGAGTCAGAGGGATTCGAACCCTCGAGCCGTTTACACGACTAACACCTTAGCAGGGTGCCCCTATCGGCCACTCAGGCATGACTCCACGTTACGCAATAATGCGCAACAGCAAATTACTGTACCACGTCCTGCGGATACGGCGTGCCGAACGACACATTATTGAACGTCCGCGGGTGCGGCGTCGCCGGAGAACGTAACGATAACCGCGCAAATCACCAACGCCACACCGACGATTTCACCAACGCTGGGAATCTCGCCGAACGCCAGTCCCACGGCCACCGCCATGGCGGGATTGATGGATTGCATTACCGAAAATGCGCCGGATGTGGTGCGTCGCAGCGTGATCTGCTCCACCACATAGGGAATGAACGAGGCCATCAGGGAAATCACAAACAGCAGAGCCAGCAGCTTCAGCGAGCCGCCGGGCTCAAGCGTCCACGTGGCATCGGCCTTGGGGTGAACCACATGAGCCACAGCCGGCACGCCAAGGAACAGGGACTGGACCAGCCAGCCGATGGTCACGGCGATGCACAGATTATCCAGCGAATTGCCGCCAGCCGCCACGCGCCGGCCGGTGATGATATACATGCCCCACATCGACCCGCCGATCAAAATCGCAATCAGACCATACAAAAACGTGCCATTGCCGGACGGATTGGCCAATGATATGCCAGCTAACAGCACCACACCGACCGCCGCGATACCGATACCGACCCGCTCGCGCCAGCTTTTGCCGGTAATCACCGCCACCGAAAGCGGTCCCAAAAATTCGATAGACACGGCAATGCCCATATCCATATTGCTGATGGCCACATAAAACAGGGTATTCATCAGCACCAGCGAGCAGCCGAGCAGTACGACCAGCCCCCAGCTGCGGGCGTCGCGGTGAAACAGTTGCGCTCGCTTCGCCTTGTTCCAGGGCCTGCGCCACAGCAGCAACAGCACCGCCATGAATCCCACGCGATACCACACCGAGTACAGCGGATCGAGCTGGGTGAACGCAAGTTTGGCGACGGCCGTAGCCAAATAAATCACCAGTGCCTCACCAATCACGATAAGAACCACGGGAACACGGTTGAGGATACCGACCACTGCCTTCTTCATGAGGTTTACGCTACTCGGAGAGCCGGGACAGCGCGCATTGACTTGGAAGGCGTTACGGACAGTGACGCAATGTGGACGATTCCGTGGAATCGCACCCACCATGCGAAACAGCCGCACAGTGCGTAAACCCTTGGAATTCCGGCGATATTCGGCATTATGACAATGAGCGCCGCGTCATGCGCGCCACATAGTGAGCATGACCTCGTTCGGCATTCCTACAATGGTGGCATGAGCACCGCACCGAGACTTGAGGCCGCCAAACGCGATTGGGGCCACGACGAGACCGGATGCACCGTGCTGCATATCGACATGGATGCCTTCTATGCCTCATTGGAGGTGGCGCGCAACCCCGGGCTCAAAGGCAAGCCGGTAATCATCGGCACCGGGCCGCGCGCGGTGGTGTCCGCCGCGAGCTACGAAGCCCGGAAATACGGCATCAATTCGGCGATGCCGGCCGCGCGCGCCCATCGGTTGTGCCCGAACGGCATTTTTCTGCCAGTGGATATGGCGTATTACCGCATGATGTCGCACCGAATCATGCATGAGGTGTTTTTGACCGTCACCGACCGGTTCGAGCAGGTTTCGGTGGACGAGGGCTATATGGATGTGTCCGCCGCACTGCTGGAGTGGGGGCGGCCGAGCGCGATCGGCGCGTGGATTCGCGCTCAGGTGGCCGAGCGCTTCCACGTGACGTGTTCAGTGGGTATCGCCTGTAACAAACTGGTGTCCAAAATGGCCTCGACCAATGCCAAGCCGGACGGCATGCTGCTGATTCCCGCGGCCCGCTCGGCCGAATTCGTGCAGATGATGCCATTGCGTGGTATTCCGGGAATCGGGCCGTCTTTGGAGAAGCGGCTTAATGCTTGGGGCGTGCATTCGGTGGCTGAATTGGCTCAGCTGGATGAGGCTGCATTGACTCGTGCCACTGGCTCCCCGGCTGCGGCACGTGGATTATGGGCGGCCTCGCACGGGTTGGATTCCCGCGAAATTACCACGGTACGCGAGGAGAAATCCATTGGGTCCGAGGAAACCTTGGCCGAGGATACACGCGATATGCGCGTGGTGTGTGGGCTACTGCGTTCGGCCTGCGACGAAGTAACCAGCACGCTGCGGCGCAAGGGGCTGGTGGCGCGCACGCTGACGGTGAAGTTGCGGTTCGCCGACCTGAGCTATCAGACCCGGTCTTTTACGATGGAGCGGCCGACCGATACGGCCGGCGTGCTGTACCCGGAATGCGTGCGGCAGCTGAAAGTCATGCTGGGGCTACCGGCCTCGGCGGAGTCTGCCACTCCCCTGCCCAAAACTATTCGCTTGGCCGGTATGAGCACGTCTTCGCTCAGTAAGGCGGCGGCTACGGCCGTGCAGCCTTCACTGGATGACATGCTCGAAGAGGCCGACAATGCCCGCGGCCAGACCTCACAGGCGCGTTTGCATGATGCCGAGGCCGCACTGGACGCTGTGCGCCGCAAATTCGGCAACAAGGCCGCCCAGTTTGGGGCGTGAACGGCTCAACGCCACTTACGATCTCATTACGCCGCGAGACGTTCGCAGGCGGAACGGATGGCCTCGTCGGTGGCGGTGGCGGAGAAACGCAGGTAGGCGGGAGCGCCGTAGAATTCGCCGGGGCTGGGGATGATGCCGATCTTGGCGAGCTCGGCCATATCGGCCCAGCAGTCGCCGGACTTGGCCTTGACCCATACGTACAGCGCGCCGGAGGGCATTTGTGCCGAATAGCCATATGCCTTCAGTGCGTCAACCAGCGCGGATAGGCGGCGACGGTAACGCCTCCATTGCTCGTGCACAGCGGCTGTGTCCTTCAGGCCTGCGGCCATGGCGGCCTGCACTGGGCCAGGGATAATCTGGCCGATCTGCTTGCGGTATTCGGCCATTTCCTTGACCAGCCGGTAATCGCCGGCAATTAGAGCCGTACGGTAGCCGGCCATGTTGGACTGCTTGGACAGCGAGTAGAGCACCAGGATGCCAGCTGCCGAACCTTCACACACATGTGGATTCAGGGCACATGGCGTGGCGGAGAGACTGAATGCGGTATCGGAGGCGGGCTCGTTGGATTCGGCCACCGGTGCGGCAGGCACAGACGCAGCAGATGCAGACGCGGCAGGCGCAGAGGACGCGGCTGTATTGCGGCGCACCGAACGCCAGTCCATTAACGCATAGCATTCGTCGGAGAGCACCACGGCACCGATGCGACGGGCAGCAGCCACGATGTCGGTCAGCCAGTCAGCGGAGATGACCTCGCCGGAGGGATTACACGGCGAGTTGATCCAGATGGCCTTGACGTTCGGAATATTCACCCAGGAATCGACGTCGGTCACATCATCGACTTTGACCACGGTGGCGCCGGCAAGTTGGGTACCGATTTCGTAAGTCGGGTAGGAGACAGCCGGTTGGACGACCACATCGCCTTCGCCAAGGTGCAGCAGGCTGGCCATCAGCGCCACGGCCTCCTTGGAACCCACGGTGGGTACGGCGGCAGCGTTGATGGATTTCAGATCCACCCCGCGCAGTTCGCGGAACCATGTATCGATAGCGGCCTTAAGGTCGGCGGTGCCGGCGGTGACCGGGTATCCATGGGCGTTGGGGGCGTCTGCGCCGGCAACCAGCGCCTGCTGGACACTGCTCGGCACCGGGTCCACAGGCGAGCCTACGGACAGGTCGATCATGCCACCCGGCACGGTTTTGGCGGTGGCTTTGAAGCCGGCGATACGAGACCAGTCGTATGGCGACGAATATGCGTGGAAGCCCATGAGAACCCCTTTCTTGGACGGTATGTTCCTAAGATACGACGAACCCTCGGCCGTGATAGACCGAGGGTTCAATCCGAACTATGCGCTGTGTGCAGCGCTTATCCGCAAATCAGCTTACTGGTTCTGCGGCGGCAGCGCGGCGACCTGTTCCGGGTCTTTGCCGATTGGACCATTGGCGGAAGCGCCGCCCAAATCGCCGACTTCAGCGAAGAAGTTGACAGCGGCATCCTTGTACCAAGCCCACTCGTCCGGCAGATCATCCTCATAGAAGATGGCCTCGGTGGGACACACCGGTTCGCATGCACCGCAGTCGACGCACTCGTTGGGGTTGATGTACAGCGAGCGGGAACCCTCGTAAATGCAGTCGACGGGGCACTCGTCCACGCAAGCCTTGTCCTTGACATCCACGCAAGGCTGAGCGATTACATATGGCATGGAATCCTCCTTAACAAATACTGATACAAGGGTACGCGCCTGTTGGGACGCTCCTCGCTCTCAGCCGTTAACGGCCTTATCGGTTTCGGCGGACAGCGTTTCGGTCAGGTCGCCCTTGCCGAGGCGCGCATGCCAGTAGCCGTAGCCGAAGTAGATGGCGAAGCCGACCACGAGCCACACCACGAAACGAATCCAGGTGAGCACGGACAGGTTGAGCATCAACCAGAAGTTGGCCACGGCGATGAGGATCGGAATCCACGGGCTGCCGGGCATCTTGAAGGCGCGCGGCAGGTCGGGGCGCTTCTTGCGCATAATCGGGATGGAGATGGCCACCAGCGTGAAGGCGGACAGGGTGCCGATGTTGACCATGTCGGAGAGCACGCCGATGTCGAAGAAGGCGGCCACGAGCGCCACCACCGCGCCGACGACGATCTGCAGAGCGGCCGGGGTGCCATGCTTGCCGGTCTTGGACAGGCCGCGCGGCAGCAGACCATCGCGGCTCATGGCGAAGACGATACGGGTCAGGCCGAGCAACAGCACCATAACCACGGTGGCCAGGCCCAGCACGATGCCGAAGCTGATGATCTTGGCGGCCCAGTCGGCGCCCACCAGTTCGAAGGCGGTGGCCAGCGAGGGGCTGTCTTGCTTGGCGAGATCGGCATAGGAGACCATGCCGGTGGTCACCACGGCCACGAGCATGTACATGACAATGATGAGCAGCATGCCCACGCCGATGCCGAGCGGCACGTTCTTGTGCGGGTTCTTGGTCTCCTCAGAGGCGGTGGCCACCACGTCGAATCCGATGAACGCGAAGAACACGAGCGCCGCGCCCGAGAGGATGCCAGGAACGCCGTACACGGATGGGGTCATGCCGGTGGCGAACTGCCACAACGGCTGGGGCATCACGCCGGGGACGGCGGAGGAGCCTTCCACGGTGGAGGCCGGCTGGCTCGGCGGAATGAACGGGGTGAAGTTGGAGGCCTTGACGTAGAAGAAGCCGACGATCACCACAAAGAACACGATGGCGATCTTGAGCACGGTCATAGCACCGTCCACGCGGGCGCCGATCTTGGTGCCGAATACGAGCAGCGTGGTAAAGAACGCCACGATGATAATCGGGGCGATATCGATGTGGAAGGAGCCGAACGTCAGGTTGGTGTTGGCGTTCCAGCCCATCAGGCGCATGAAATCGTTGAGGTATACGCCCCAATATTTGGAAATCACGGAGCCGGCCATCAGCATTTCCAGGATCAGATCCCAGCCGATGATCCAGGCCATGATCTCGCCGACCGTGGTGTAGGTGAAGGTGTAGGCGGAGCCGGCCACCGGAATCATCGAAGCGAATTCGGCGTAGCACATCACGGCTGCGCCGCACACGATGCCGGCGATCAGGAAGCTGATGATCACGGCCGGGCCGGCGTGGAAGGCGGCGGCCTGCGCGCCCACCGAGAAGATGCCGGCGCCCACGGCTACGGCCACACCCATGATTGACAGATCCCACCAAGTCAGGTTGCGCTTGAGCTTGCGGCCCTCTTCACCGGTTTCGGCAATGGTCTGTTCGACGGATTTTGTACGGAACAGTTGCATAGTGCTCTTCTTTTTTCTCTGTTGTTTGCGCACCGAATGCGCACAATACCGACAATCGAGTATAGAAGAGCCCGCGTGTCTTGTCTATTAATAAGACTCAGAGTCCGCAATATATGGGATTAATAACCCACTCCATCAATCAATAGCGCGATTACAGCACACCGACGCAGACCGGTTCGGGCACCAAGTCCACTCCGAACGCGCTCTTGACTGCCTGCTGAACCGCACGCGCCAAAGCTGCGATATCGGCCGCGCTCGCTCCCCCACGATTGGTCAAGGCCAGCGTGTGCTGCGTGGATAGACTGGCCGGCGCGTCCGCATCGACCTTATATCCCTTATGGCAGCCGGCATGGTCGATGAGCCAGGCGGCGGACGTCTTGGTGCCGGGAGTGCCGTCAGGCAGAGTCGCGTCGAACTTCGGCGCATCTTCGGGCAGGGCCGCCGCTTGGTCGGCGGTCAGAATCGGATTCATAAAGAACGAGCCGCAGCTGTGGCGATTGTAGTCGGGAGCAGGCAGACCGTCATCGCCAACGGGAATGCCGGCGGCCTCATTGAGGGAGGCCAGACGCTCCAGATCGGTCAGGATATTGGCCTCGCGCTTGGCGGTGGCCATGTCAGGCAAGGCGTAGCGAGTAGGGTCCTCGAGCATGCCCTTGGCGGCACGTACTGCGAGCACGGCTTTGCGGATGTCGGCGGTGGCCATACGGTCGCCCACTTCGACGCCAAGCGCTTTGGCAAGCTGTCCGTAACCTACCGTGCCTTCGGCCGAGTGGGTCAGGGCAAAGGTGACGGAAAGCACCACGTAACGTGGCGTCGGGAAGAATCGGCCGGCCGGCCGGCCGGGGCCGGCGTACATGCTGGTCTTCAGTGCGGAGTATCGATAGCCGAATCGAAGATCGGCGGGTGTGAGGTCGCGCGTTGTTTTGGTGTCTCGATCCCAGACTTCCACCGATTCGACCGAAGTGGCGACTTCCTGCCCGTAGGCACCGATGTTCTGCACCACGGAAGCGCCGACTGTGCCGGGAATGCCGGACAGTCCCTCGACGCCCTCGAGCCCGAGCTCTACGGTGAAGGCCACGAAATCATCCCAATTGGCACCGGCCTCGGCATTGACATGCACGGTGCGATCCTCGCCCTCTACCGGTGCAGCCTCGTCCGGCACAGTGATGAGGCGTCGGGCGTCTCGAACCACCACGCCGTCAAAAGGCTTATCGGAAACAAGCAGGTTGGAGCCGCCACCGACGACGACCAAGGGCAGGCCTTTGGAATCGGCTTCCTCCACGGCTTCGATGAGTCCCACGCGCGTGGTCGGCTCGATGAAATGGGCGATGGGGCCGCCCACGCCCATGGTGGTGATGTCTGCAAAGCTTGTCATGGCTTACTATCTTAGTGGCGCAGGTGCGATATCGAGGCAATCATCGGCTGAAACGGCAGAACGCCCGCGTCTGAACGAAGGTGGCGCGGGATTTCTGCCGTTTTGGCGGCCCGAAACGACAGAACGCCCGCGAGGGGTTCGTTCAGACGCGGGATTTCTGCCGTTTCTCACGCGATGCGGATACTGATTCCGCACCCTGCCACTCGCCTCCGGAGGCAATACGCAAAAACCCGGCCGAATGGGCCGGGTTTTGTAAAGCTGTGATACTTGCGATCAACGAGTCTCGCGGTGCACGGTCTGCTTGCCGCAGCGCGGGCAGAACTTCTTGAGCTCAAGACGGTCGGGCGTGTTACGACGGTTCTTAGTCGTAATGTAGTTACGCTCCTTGCACTCGGTGCAGGCCAGCGTGATGCCCGGACGGATGTCGGCGCTCTTAGCCATTGTCATTCACCTCTGTGTTCTTAGGTATAGTGCGCGCCCACCGGTTAGCGGGCGCGATTTGTAGCGAGGAAGAGGCTCGAACTCTTGACCTTACGATTATGAGTCGTACGCTCTAGCCAGCTGAGCTACCCCGCCAGAGAGCCCCGAGTGAGAATTGGACTCACGACCTCTTCCTTACCAAGGAAGTGCTCTACCACTGAGCTATCGGGGCGTGGCGGATAGTGGATTCGAACCACTGAAGCACGAAGCGGCTGATTTACAGTCAGCTCCCTTTGACCGCTTGGGAAATCCGCCAGTCTGTTTCCCGCCGCGGTGTTTGACCTCAACAGGCAACTTGGCTATATAACCACAGATTTTCCAGGTATGCAAATCGGCCCCTACGCGAACCTTGTTTTACCGCGGAATTCTGCGGTTTTATCGGCGTGTCTCACAGCGTGTTTTCAGGGCCCGCTTCGGCCCTGCAAACAGCCCCGACCAAGGCTGCACCCCGCACTTCACCCAATCATTTTTTCTTATATGGTGTTCCAGAACCTTGCAATGGCGCGGTTTTCGAGTGGCGTCGCCTGCTTGCGGCGGCACAGCGCATGCCGGCATGCTGGGCGCATGGCTTCTAATCTTGTACATCACGGACAATCATTCGACGACCAGCCGCTCGGATTCGGCACGCTGGCCATTCACCTCGGCAACGGGGTCGACGCCGAAACCGGCGCGATCCGTCGCCCCATCACGCTGGCGAACACCTACGCGCTGCCCTACGACGCCTCGGCCTTGGCGATTGCCAAGCATCTCGAATCGCTGGATGTGGTGCGTTTCGTGGCGTACCCCGGTCTGGAATCGCACCTGCACCACGAGGTGGCGGCCAGCCAGCTGGCCCGCCCGGACTCCGGGTTCGGCGGCGTGCTGTCGTTCGGCCTCGACACCGACCACGACGGGCACAACCGATTCGTTTCCAAGCTCAATGTGATTACGTCTGCCGTCTCGCTCGGCCATGACCAATCGCTGATCGTGTTCCTCGGTGAGGATGACGAGCGCCAGTACCTGTACCCGCCTGAGTTCCACCGCGGCTTCTTCCGTCTGGCCGTGGGTCTGGAGGATACGGACGATTTGATTCGCGATATCGATCACGCGCTGGCGGAGGCCGGATTCGAGGTGTGAGACCGCACCGCGCGCATGATTTCGGCCTCTTCCGCCCTGCTGCCGCCGTCAGTGAGTCACAAGATGGCTCGGTGACGACGATGGCAGGGCTTTTACGTCGGCACAAGGACAATACCTGGTGGTCTGCCGACGATGACGGCACTTATCGTCGGCAGACCGCCAGTTTTTGGACCGTCGCCGACACAGAACGCCGATTTGCCGTTGGCAATGGTCCAAAAACTGGCCCGATAACGACACCAACGCGGCTCAGCATCGGCACATCGCCATTTCGTGGCCCACTGCCGACGCTGGCCTCAGGCCACGGCACTCAGCGTCGGTAGAGAGACAACCATTGGCACAGCGCGACGACACCACGAACCTGCGACACGGAAAAAACAACATACCGTCGACCTACTGCCGTCTTGTGCAAAATGTCTTAAGCCGCTCGACCAAGTCGCCGACTGAGCCTCTTCCATAGGGACCCCAATCCGTTACCCAGTGTAGATGCGGTGCAACGCCGAACTCAACTACGTTGCGCGCATGCACCTTTATGCATAGCAGGCATGGCTGGGCGTTTGGCGGGAGCGGTTTTCGGCTCCCCTCTCTGAGGGGAGCCCCTTTCCGCCTGGCAAGAGAAAACCCCGACTGTCCGTGGGAACAGTCGGGGTTGTTGAAGTTCGCTAGGCGACTAATCAGCCGAGGATGGCGAGAATGTCGCGCGCGCCGACGATGAGGTAGTCCTCACCCTCGTAGTGGACTTCGGTGCCGCCGTACTTGGAGTACAGCACCTTGTCGCCGACCTTGACATCCATCGGGATGCGCTCGCCCTTGTCGTCACGACGGCCCGGGCCAACGGCCAGGACTTCACCCTGCTGCGGCTTCTCCTTGGCGTTGTCCGGAATATACAGACCGGAAGCGGTCTGGGTCTGGGCCTCGGCCTGCTTGACGATGATCTTGTCTTCCAACGGTGTGAGCTTAATCGACACTGTGGGTCACCTCGTATCTACTTGTAGTTCGATAATGCCGCGCCAGAACGCCTCAAGAGGCTGACGATCACTTGCGTTGTCCCTTTGCGCTAGGACACATCGTAGCGCGATTATTAGCACTCTGCCAACTCGAGTGCTAACGCTGTGAGAGAAAATCGGCGAATCGCAACGCTCAGTTGCCGCGGCGGGCAAGAATGGAGTCCAAGCCTGCGCCCAACGAATCGGTGGTCGCCGCTGGCGCTTCGACGTCGGCACGCTCCTCGGATTCGTGGAATGCGGCTCGCTGGGCGGCGTTTGCAGCCTCGTCATCGGCGTCCGTAGCGGCGTTCGTATCGGCATCATCGCGCTGCTCCGACTCAGTGTCTACAGCGTTTCCGGCACTGACAGCCTTGCCCGCATCGGCGGCCTTGGCATCGTCCGCGGCCTTGACGGCTCGGGCCTCGTCAATCAACTTTTCCGCCACTGCGGGTTCGACAGGTTCCGCCTTGGACACCTGACGGGTCGACTTGATCTCCAAGCTTTCCGGAGCGTTGTCGGCGTTATGTTCCCCGCCCAAAGTGAAGGAGATGAGATCCTGCGAGGTGGCCATATCGAAGACATCCAGTGTTCGGGCAGGGCGTACGCTGGCCAGTTCCGACGTAGCGTCGGCAGCGGCATCGTCGCGCTCATCGCGCTCGTCACGCACCGTAAGCGATGGTTCAACTCGAGGGGCGACGGACTTGTCCGACTCAATCGACTTGTCTGTGCGAACGGAGGCATCAGGTGTGGCGGAAGATTCACTGGTTTCGGCAGCGGACTTACGGTCAGCGGATTCATCGACCATAGCAGACGGTTCGGCGGCAGGCTTATCGGCGGCGGACTGTGCAGTATCAGACTTCTCAGACTGTTTGGCGTGCTCCGCCGCGGCCTGATATGCGGCGGCGGACTGGCGTGAGGCCTTGGCCTTGGCCTGCTCAATCTCGGCATCGCGTAACGCGCGGCGAATCTGCCGCTGTTCCATGACCTCGGTGGCAGCATCCTCAACATGCTCGGAAAGCTCCTTGGCAGGCGCAGTTACGGCCGCAACCGGTTCGGCCTTGTTCACGCGCTTGCTGTCCTTGGACTCGGCAGACGGTTTCTTGGACCAGCCCGTACCGCTATGGGTCCGCTCGTAGCGGACCACCTTGCGCTCCCATTGCCGGGCCTGGCGTGAGGCATTGGCTCCCAGCACCAGCACCAGCAGTAACAGCACGAACGGAATAAGAGCAAGCAGCGGGCTGAAATGCAGGGGGAACGATACGGCAAACACCAACACGGTTATGGCAAGCAGGCATACGGCGAGAATCTGCCGGCGGCGGATGGCCGCGCGGCGCAGTTCCCGCACATGGGCGATGTGCTCAGGTGTCAGCCTCGCTGACGGTGTTGATGCTGGCATTGCTGCCCCTTTCGCCTTATGCGGCTTGATGTCTCCGAATCGTCTGCCGTTCTCTGCATCAACGATATGCAGGGAAGGCGAATAACGATCCTGCCGGTGCTCGTCCACACGTTTCATGCCGTTGGCCGTACGTACGGGCAGCCATACAACGATAATAATCGCCACAATCACCAGCACGACGACAGTGCTCAGTGACTCATAACCCATAGAGTCAAGGATAGGAGACGTGCCGACGAACTGGGGCTTTCCGTCCGGGCGTGTCGGAGCGGAATTCTTCCGGTCGACGCTTATCTGGAACCGGCGGCGGCGAGTCTAGCGGCGAACCCTTGCCCCATATCTTCAGCCAACAGCGCAAACGTTACGTGGTCACGCCACTGGCCATTGACATACATATACCGCTCGCGCAGTCCCTCATGATGGGCTCCGACCTTACGCACCACAGCCAAAGAGCGCGCGTTATCCGGCAGAATGGCGATTTCCAGCCGATGCAACGCGGGCCCGAATGGGTCTCCGAGCGCCCAATCGGCAAGCATGGCCAGTGCCATTGGCGCGAATCCGCGGCCGGCGCACCGTTGATCGACCCAATAACCAACCACGCCGGTACGCATGGCACCATACACGATGGCTCCCAACGAAATCTGGCCGACGATACGCATCTGGTATTCGATGGCGAAGATCACGCCGACGCCATGCTGCTCGTTACGGCGCTGCCGCTGCACCCATTGATTGAAGGTGATGGAGCCGCCATGCATCGGGTCACCGGATTCCCAAGGTGCCAGCCAGTCGTTGTTGCGCCAGCGCACTTCGTTCCAGCCGTCCTCATCATCCATGGTCAGGGGGCGCAGGACTATCGGAAAACCGGGATGGGTGAGACGTGGCGGGCGGATCTGGTGGTCCAGCTTGAACGCCTCTTTAATCGACTGGAAAACTGACACGGCCTTTATTGTAGCCATATGAAGGTCTTGCGCCGCTACCGTGGCCACTTTCGTTTTACGATGGAAACACTAGATTGTGCGGTATGAGCGAAGTGGGCAGTGGCATGAATATCGGCAGCGACTACAGCGGCACGGAGAAAACAGAGAAGACGGATAAAGCGACGCTGCGCCACCATATACTGTCTCGGCGCAAGCGCGTTCCAGCGGAAGAACGCGGAGCGGCCGGTGAATTGCTGGTGCGACGGTTCCCGGCACACATGATTCAGGATGGTCCCACAGTGGCGGCATATGTGTCGATGGGTTCGGAAATCGAAACCCGGCCACTGTTGCGATGGCTGCGGGCTCATGGCTGCCACGTGTTGGTGCCAAGGTTGGGGTCTGGGTTGGAAATTGGCTGGAGTGTGCTGGATTCATTGGAATCATTGCGCTCGATGGATGCAGTGGGTGGCGCGAACAATGCCGGTAGCTGCAGCTCTCCCAGCACCGTCCATCACAGACCCGATGAGCCAACTGGCGCAGTTCTACCGCCCGAAGCGTTGGAGAAGGCCGATCTGGTCATCGCTCCGGCTTTGGCAGTGGACCCGCAGGGCAATCGTCTGGGGCGTGGAGCCGGCTGGTATGACCGGGCCTTGGCTCGCCGCAAGCCCGCATGTCCCCTGATTGCGGTGTGCTGGCCGTGGGAGGTGTTGGACACCGATTTGCCGGCCGAACCACATGATGTGCCGGCCGACGGAGTGCTGACGCCGGGGGGATACCGGCGGCTTGGCGAATCGGGGCCGGGCCAGGTGGCCGTTCGGTGAAG
>OAWY01000824.1_pt1 | contig 17076 bp, 8 predicted proteins | sample 1495591 | NCBI WGS metagenome assembly OAWY01 (sample SAMEA2580283, study PRJEB22360) | human gut metagenome | biome: human gut; feature: human-associated habitat; material: faeces | place: Denmark | collected 2008/2010
ATATCTTGTCGATAGCCTTGATGTAGGAGCTGTCACCCGTAATGGCAGCCACATCAGCCATACCGGAATACATGTAACCAGCACGTACGGCATGTCCCACTGCCTCTTCCTGCTCCAGTACAGGCTTGTGCGACTGCAAATAGATGTCCTTGCGTGCCGTAGTGCCGCGCGCGTCGAGGAAGAACTTGGCCTGGTCGAGATATTTCTTATCTCCTGTCACGGTATAGAGGCGTACCAATGCCATTTCGGCAATCTGATGTCCGGGAATCACACGCTTCTGTCCGGGGCCTTCACCGATATTCTTGCATACGCAGTCGGCATAACGGATAGCTATATCCAGGAAGTTCCGCTTGCCTGTAGCTTGATAATAAGCCACAGCCCCTTCCACCATGTGACCCAGATTATAGAACTCGTGGCTCAAATTCTCCACCTCCGACCAGCGTTCCGGCCCCGCCCAATCGTGCGGATGCTTGGGGTTCATGGTACGTGCGGTGTAAAGATACCCGTCCGGTTCTTGGGCGGCGGCCACTATGACCAATACGCTGTCGATATATTCTTCCAGTTTCTTGTCCGGGTAAGTCTGCAAGGAGTAACTTGCACCTTCAATCGTCTTATAGACATCCGTATCGTCAAAGGAGAAGCCTCCCACCTTATACTCATCACTGGGATGAGTAGCTTTCACAAAGTTTTCATAACGTCCCGTTTCCTCACACTTACTGAAAGCCAACGGGATGGTTACCTCGCGGCTTGCCTTCAAGCGTTGTCCCCAGAAACTGTCCGTCACCTTCACTGAAGTGAAAGGAACCGGGTCGATGGGATAACCGGAATGCAAAGTCTGTTGCTTTTGTGCCGACACACTGCCGGTCATGGCTGCAACAAGTGCCAAAGTCAATAATAGTTTCATATCTTTTAAGTTTTTAAGTTCCCACGCACGGAATTACACGGATTTATCCTTATTTCCCCTTATTCTCATGGATACGTATCACCGTAAACGAATAGGCAGGCAAGGTATAAGGAAACTCCGTACCGCCGATGTCGAAGGTGGAAGTCACGGAACGTGCCTGCTTGTCTTTCGGGTCACCCGTCAGGAGCGTCTTCACTGCCGAGGGATTCTGCAAGTCGATGCCCTTCAGCTTCACTGTAGAGGAAACCTCTACCGGAAGCAGGTTCACCAGCTTTACGATATGGTCACCCGTGGCCTCATCCTTTACCACCGAAATGCCGACGCGCTTGCGGACAGCCTCTTGCCCATTACTCAGTGTGACGTGCGAGGTGATGTACTGCGTACCCGCATTCTGTCCGTACATCTGCTGTGTATAGTAGCCCACGGTAGGCTTCACCTCCGTGTTATTGAAATAAATCAAGTCGGGATTCCACTGCGTATGCCCTTCCTTTGCCAGCAACGGAGCGTATGAGGTCATTTCCACCACATCGGCATTACGTTCCACAGAAGTCAGATAGAGAGCTTCTGCCAACGCTGTCTCTATGTTGTTGGGACGTCCGGGCAGGTGGGCGGCATATTCGCCCAGATAGACCTTGGACTTGGTACGGTCATAACGGTCGTAGTAGTCCTGGTTGTGAATCATCCAGCCCGGATCCACGTAATAGTGTTCGTCCACCATGGGCACGCCCAGTTCCGTGGCAAGGCGCCAGCCCTCCGCATAGTCCGTGCCTTCGTAGAAGGGACCTACAGTGCCGACAACCGTAATTTCGGGATGCTTCTCCCTGACAGCCTTGTATATCATGGCAAAGCGCTCCTCAAACACTTCGGTAATCATATCCTCGTTGCCGATGCCGATATACTTCAGATTGAAAGGCTTGGGATGGCCTGCCTCAGCACGCTTCCTGCCCCACACGGTGCGGCGTGCATCGCCGTTGGCATACTCTATCAGGTCGAGCACATCCTGGATATAGGCAGGCATCTCTTCCATCGGGATGCCACCCTGCTGGCCGTAGCGCATCAGTTCCTTGTTGGCCCCCTGCGGACAGTTGTCGGCATAGTGCGAGTGTGTGCCCGAGTTCTGGCACGGCACGCCCGCTGCCAATACCGGCAGAGGTTCGGCACCTATATCTTCGCAGAAGCGGAAGTACTCGAAGTAGCCCAGTCCGCGTGTCTGATGATACCCCCACAGATTGCGCAACGGCTTACGCGCTTCAAGCGGTCCGATAGAGCCTTTCCAGTCATAGATATTATCAATGCCGTCGCCATGAGCCACGCAGCCGCCGGGGAAGCGGACGAAGCGTGGATGCAGGTCGGCAAGCGTCTGCGCCAGGTCGGCACGCAAGCCGTTCTTATGGCCCTTGAATGTATTTTGCGGAAAAAGGGAAATCATATCGAGATGCAGTGTCCCCACCGTCTGCGGCTGAAGCGAGAGCACGGCGGCACGCACATCGGCGTTTGCCGTCAGCACCGTCTGCTGTTTCTTCCACTCTTTGGAGGACACATTGACGGAAGAGCGGGCAATCTCACGGCCCGTCTGGTCGAGCAGGCAAACAACCACCTTGCCTCCCTTGCTGCCCGGTGCCACGCGGGCGAAGAGAGAGAAATCGTACTTCTCCCCTTTCTTCAAGCTGATGCCGTCGAAACCGTCGTTCTGCAATGTCACTCCGGGACGCGCCTCCAATACGGCATAATGAGGGTTATTGGGATGAATGGGGTCGGCAGCGGCAATGGTAACGGCAGCCGAAGTATTCCCCTCTTTCACCGCCCAGGCATATGTGCCGTCCCAACCTTGGTGTGAACCGTCCTTAGACGAATACTCGAAGTCGCGGTTCTGTACCAGCTCGGCATACAGTCCTCCATCCGCAGCATAGTTGATGTCTTCGAAGAAAATACCTATCAGATGCTTGCTGATGGTTTTTGCACATTCCGTCTCCACTTCGATAGTCGCCTCCACCGGTTTCAGTCCGGCAAAACGTACGGGGTCTTGCTCGGTACGTTCGGCATGGAGTGCCTGGCGGTACTTCTTATGCTCTGCAAAGGAGATGACACGCTGCACCGTGGCATACGGCACACGCTGCATCCAGCCCTGCTGCATGGTACCGTTCAGCAGAACCTCCTTCCGCACGGTGGGATAGACCTCTGCCGGCCAATATTCGGCAAGGCGGGAACGGTCAAAGTATTTCTGCGCTTTCCATTGCAGCAGGTTGGGAGACTCGACGTATGCGAGGGAGTTTCCGCTTTCCGTCAGTTCCCAGATGCAGTGCCAGCGGTCGTCGGCACGGGTCTGCATCAAGTGCGGTTTCAGCATCCGCTTCATTTGCCCCCAGGGGCCGAAGTCCGAGTTGACAAAAGAGTTGCCGTCTGCCACGCTGAACCATCGGTTGCCATCGGGACTCCAGGCTAGTTTCAGACCGCCACTGCCGTCGGCATGGGAATAGGAAAAGAGGTAGACTGAATCGGGTTCATTCGCCACTCCATTCGTTACAGCCTGCAAAGGAACGGTCAGTGTCAAGAACAGACACAAGGACAATAATTTCAAGAATCTATTCATGGTATTAAGTCGGTATTAATCATTTACATTTAGTTCGATAGTCACAATCAGCCGTATTCTGAATGCCATTCAGTCGTATAGTGAATAAAGTTCAGTCGTATAGTGAATGCCATTCAGTATACGACTGAATTAGACCAATTATAGTCATTTGATAATCAGGTATTTACAAATAAAGCAATCCGTTATGATATATCATTACAAAACAAGGGTTGCTCCATGCCTTCTTTATTTCACGATTACCGCCCCTCCCTGCGGCTGAACCGTGAGTTGCAGAGAGCCATCAGTCTTTATCTTCTGCAGCTTTAATTGAGGCTGCATCTTCTTGTCATCACTATACAAAGACACCTCTTGTCCTGCCAGCATAGGAAGGTCAAGCTTCAGTTTCAACGGTTCCGCCGTTGCATTGGCAGCGGCTATGTACCACGTGTTTCCATGACGGCGGGCAAGAACAATATATCTCCCCGGATAGCCGTCAATGAAACGGGTCTCGTCCCAAGTAGTGGGCACTTGTTTCATAAAGTCGAGGCAGATTTGCGGAGCATCCGTCAAGTTATTAGGTGCCAAGGCGAAGTTCTGGATAGGATTTTGGAACAGCACTGCCGTTGCCAGCTGAAAGATGTCCGTGGTGCGGCGAATAGTTCCACCATCGTTGCTGCGGTTCAGACACTTGTTCAGGAACACACCGCCAAACTCCATGCATCCCACAGCATTGCGGATGAAAGGGTGCAGCGTGGCATTGAAGGCCTCGTTATCACAGAAATGTTGGCTAAATACCAGATTCTCGGAAGCCAGCACCGCCTCGCTGCCTACGTAATTGGGATACATCCGTTCCCAGCCGCGAGGCAAGGTACAGCCGTGGAAGATAACCATCAGACCGTGGTCGTCGGCATCGCTCAGAATCTCCTCGTACAAACGCAGGGTCTCCTGCTTGTCACCGCCGAAGAAGTCTACTTTGATACCCTTCACACCCAGACTTTGCAACCAGCGCATCTCTTGCTTGCGGGCAATGGAGTTATCCATCCGGTTGACGGGACTCTGCTCTATATCGTTCCAGTAACCACTGGAGCTATACCACAAGAATACCTCCACACCCTTGCTGCGGGCATACTTGACAAACTGTTCCATGCGGTCGCGACCGATGTTGTTGTCCCACCAGTTGTCAATCAATACATATTCGTATCCCATGGCGGCCGCCAAGTCAACATAGCGCACCTGGTCGTCGTAGTTGATGCTGCCGTCCTGCCAGAGAATCCAGCTCCAGGTGCCACGGCCCGGCTTGTAATCATGGGTGGTGGTATAGCGTGGTTCCACTACATCCCAGGGGACGGTGGTTTCCACAATCGGCTTCAAGGTTTCGCCCACCGTCACAGTACGCCACGGCGTGGAGCCCGGCAGGGAAAAGGCAGGTGACACCGTTCCGTTGCCGTTGTTCTCTTCCGGCATGGGGAAAGCAATGCGATACACGCCGTTATCCCAATCACTCAAACGCGAGCCACAATAACGGCTGTCCACTCCGGTTTCACTGAGCAGTACCCAGCCGTCATCCCCCACCTTGAACAAGCAGGGAAATGTATATCCATGTCCATAACCCGAACGTTCGTTCATCGGGGCATCTGCCTTATATTCTTCTTCGTAACTGGGTTTGGTACGCTTCCACCCTATCATGGCGTCGCTCTGCGGACAAAGGAAAGTGGTGGTCTGCGACGGGAAGCGGAAGCCGGTCCGTTCGCTGTTCACCGTGACGCTTCCTTTTCCCTGCTCCCTCGGCAAGGTGTAACGGAAAGCCACGTCATTGTTGCTGACGCGGAAAGTTATCTGCACATTCTTCCCCTCACCGTTGACGAATGAACAAAGCAATTCGTTTGCCCGGTAATGGATGTGCGAAGCTTTGATTCGGGATTGTTCATAAACCGTATCAAGAGCTGTGACTTTATGTTCCTTCAACTGCAATCCTCTATAGAAATCACCCACATTTGTCTCCATCCCCAAGGGAGAAGATTCCAGCATTTGCTTTCCATTGTAGGTGACGGCGTAAGACACTTCGCCGTTGGCTGACGGGCAGGATACCGTAAGCTGCAATTTTCCATCCGGACCATTGACAGATACACTCTGTGCTGCCAGCGGACCTGAGAGGGCAAACAACCAAACCAGTAATTTCAATCTATTCTTCATGGTATTAAATTATTATGTTATATCATTAAATCAAAAGGTAGGCACCACCGGCCTGATGGTTCCGTCTTCATTGAACTCCATCCGGTCTATGCAGACTTCACGATGAACGCCGGGGCCATCTTTCAAGTACCATTTATTAATACGGTGGTAAACGATTCTCCACTCATCTGTACCGGGAATCTGCAATACAGCGTTGTGTGCCGGACCGTAAATTTCCTTTTCCGGATTCTGAATCAGCACAACGGGTTGCTTGGCAACTTCGATAGGACCGAGCGGCGACTTGGATGTACCGTATGCCACATGGTAATTGGGCGAACCGGTATCGTCTACCGACCACATGAAATAGTAGAGCCCGTTGCGATAAAAGACATAGGCTGCTTCGCGGAAAGCATAGTCCTGCAAGGTGCCTCCCGCCGGTGTCATCACCGTAACGGTATTTTCCTTGATGGACACCATATCGTCGTTCAGCTCGGCACCTGCCATGTAGCCGTTGCCCCAGTAAAGATAGGATTTGCCCGAAACAGGGTCTGTAAACACATCCACATCAATCTGTTGCCCGCCACCGACGGGTGAAGCAGTAACGACAGGGCGTCCCAAATCGGTGAAAGGGCCGGCCGGAGAATCGCTCGTAGCCACTCCAATCTGCTTGCCGCCGCCATTCTTGGGGTTTCCACTGTAATAGAAGAAGTATTTATACTTACCGTCCACTTTTTTCTCTTCAATGCAAGGCGCCCAAGCATTGCCATCTGCCCAGGGCACTTGCTCCGACTTCAAGTCCAGCATGACGCCTTCATCCTGCCAGGTCTTCAAATCCGTGGAGGAGAATACGGTGAAATACCAGCCTCCCCAACCCGGCTGTCCGTCCGTAGTAGAATAGATGTAATACTTTTGGGTCTGATGGGAATAAAGGATTTCCGGGTCGGCATGGAAACCCGGCAATACGGGATTGTTGGGCAATGCGCCCAGTTCTGTCGGCTTGCCCCATTCATCGGTAATGCGCAACAGCTCATGGCGGGTAATGGGGATAATGGTCCCATGACGGGGATGGAAGTTCATCTTCACCTCGCTGTCTATCACCTTAAAATTCTTCAAGTCAGTGGTTTCCGTAAACTGATAGCTTCCTTTCATATAGACGTCGTACATCAGGATATACTTATCCTGCCCTATCAGTTTGAAAGTGCCCGCACCCTCTACGGCTTCCTTAGTCTGTTGCTTGTAATCGGGTTCTTCCGTCCATGCCCCGGAGGTCAAGGAACGGGTGGTGGCCACCTTTATGCCGTTTCCATGCCCTTCCGTCTTATAGAAAAGGTGGAAAACACCATCCTTATAGACAATGTCTCCATCGATGCACGATTTCCCGTTCTCCGGCAGAAACAATGGCTTGGGCTCTCCCTCCAAATCCGTAAACTCCGCATTGGCATAAGCATAATATATGACATCGGCTCCATCGCCATGCAGCATAGACCAATACACCATGTACTTTCCCACCTCCGGGTCGTAGATAGTCTGCGGAGCCCATACACGCTTCAAATCCTCCTGACCTGAATAGCGCTTCTGTATATTGATAACGGAGTGAGACCAGTTGACCAAGTCGGTAGATTTCAGCAAAACCATGGCACGGTTGGAACTCCATCCATTGGCTGAAACCATATCTGTCACTACCATATAGAAAGTCTTGCCATCCTCGCAACGAAGGATATGCGGGTCGCGGACTCCCCCGGTGGAGCTGATGACTTTCGAGTCGATTACCGGTTCATTATCATTCAATGCCCAGTAGGTATAACCGTCCATGCTTACAGCATAGCGCACAGCTTCTTCATCGCCACTATTCCCAGTGAAATAAGTGAACAAATAAGCTACATAATCTTTTTCGGGAAAGGATTTTTGCCAGGAATATCCCGGAAGTGCAAACAACGACAATAACATTGCCGCCAAAAGCATCCGGAAAGTGTTTTTCATCCGTACAATCATAATCTTTTTATATTAAACCTTTTAACGGGTGTAAAATTAACACTATATACATTATAATACAAAGAAAGTGTATATGTTGTGTAACATATACACTTATTTAATCTCTCCAATCAGTCGGCATTCAAAAAACGCACCATCTCACAAGCTGCCAGCAGAAATGCCCCTACCCCAAAGTTAGCAGTAGAGTTGGCATCAACCACTTGTCCGGGAATGGCTTTCTCGCCAATCGGCTGTACATACCCTATGCGGCCATCGGGCTGCAAGGCTACAGTAGTCAGATAATTCCACGCCTTCATCACTACGGGTTGATAAGCAGCCTTGTCCAGCAAGCCGTTGTTCATCCCCCATAATAGACCATAGGTAAAGAAAGCCGTACCGCTGGTTTCAGGACCGGGAGCATGCTCAGGGTCGAGCATACTGCGTGTCCAGTAGCCTTCCGGCTGCTGGCAGGCAGCCACGGATTTGGCCATCGTCTGGAAGCGGTCTATGTACTCCTGGCGGTATTGGTCTGTTTCGGGCAGGTCTTTCAGTACCTTTGCCAAGGCAGCCAGCACCCAACCGTCGCCACGCGCCCAGAAGTCTTTCTTACCATTCACACTTTTATGTTTTGGATAAATATATTTGCCGTCGCGATAGTATAGGCCTTCCTCCGCATCGTACATGATGCTGTTGGCATAGGTCCAGTATTCATGCAGTTTCTCCAGATATAACGGATTGCCGGTCAGCTTGTACATCTTTGTCATAACGGGCATTACCATGTAAAGTCCGTCTGCCCACCACCAATAATCGTTCTTGTCCGTACTCATCTGGTATTCCATCACTTCGCGCGCACGGGCTATCTTCCCGGAATCCGGCTTCACGGTATACAAATCCGCATAAGTCTGGAAACAAATCTGATAATCACCGAAAAGCACATAATCATCACTCTCCCCATAGCTGTACTTCCACTCTTCCTTGTTGTCACTCTTCGCGCCTTTCCATTCATTATGTTCTGCCCACGCCTCGGAATAGGCATAGCATTCCGGATTACCGGTCAGGAAGAACACCTCCATGTTTCCCGTATGATAGGCGGCATTGTCCCAGAAAGAGCGCCCATGTTGCGGATGGGTCTCCTGCCAATAGTTATTCACCCGATTGATAATCTCAATCACTTCTTCCGGTTTCGGCTGCTGAGCGGTGCATGAGAACAGTCCCCAGCAAAAAGCCAAACCCAATAAAAATAAGCATGTCGTTTTCATATACTAATACTGTTCTTTTATCTTATTACTTCCAATACATATACCGATTGCGGTGCAAACTCCACAACCCGCTCTCCGTCTCCTTGCTTGGCATGCTGCACAAACAGATGCAGCCGCTTCCTGCTCTTCCACAATTCCGTGTCATGAGACGGTTCCCAGGCATCGACAGCGAAGTCGGTCAAATCGCTGATGCTCCACTTACTGTTTGCTACATCCGTAGCGTGCGCCAAGGAGACTTTGCTCCCCCGTTCTTCATCCCTGAATACATAAAATATCTCCCCACCATCTACTACGATGCGCGGACGGGCCATCGGAATCATCTTCGTGCCTCCGCCTTTCAAGGAAAACGGAGTGGTACGCCCGGATACCTGGCGGCTGTGCCACATCTGCCCGTCATGCCAGACAATCCGGTATTGCGGGACGTCGCTGTCCGGGTCGCGCCAATAGGAAGCAATGTACGGATTGCCGCCTGCATCGGCACTCATGCTGGTCTGGTTTATCAGTTCCGAATTCTGAGGAATGCGGCAGGCATACTCTGCATTACCCAGACGGATGGACAAATCATATTTCTTGCCATTTGCCTTATACCATGTTACGCCATTGTCAAAGGAACGGGCGTAGCATAGGTCATGGTTGGTTTCCACATGCCAAGTCTCGCGCCAGACCCACGACAGATGGATGGTTCCAAGCTCATCTACATATAGCTGCCAGTAAGCATTGCGCTTGTTCTCGCCATCAATCAGTACATCCTGCACACGGCTCCATTTCTTCTCCTTCAAGGAATAGCGGTTCATCACCAGGTTGCCCCGGCCGGAAGAACCGGAACGGTATGCAAACAGCAGGTCGCCTCCGGACAGCAGATAAAACTCCGGATAGGTTACATTGCCTTCATCCACGCCCGTCATGGGCTCCTTCTCACCCAATTCCAGTGAATGGGGTGCAATGCTGCGACAGTAGTTCAAGGGCTGTCCGTGATGGTCGAAGGCTACATGAATATACCCGTCACCATCCAGCATCATGCTGATGACGTTATGGGCATCCTTCACATTCCCTTTATACTGTGTGCGGTGCAGTGTCCACTGTCCGGCATGGAGGTTCCGTTTTCCAAGAGTCAGGAACCCTTCCGCATCATAGTAACTGATGTATTGCTCGTCACCTTGCGTCACCAGCGAATTATTACGGAATACGGCAGTGTTGACGGAAGTCTGGCTGTATCCTTTCCCCACTTCCACCAGATGCGTTTCGGGAAGGACACCGGCAGCACCCTGTGCACAGAGTGCCACCGGAAATCCACCAATCCCCCAAACAATTAATATAAATACTATAAAAAATGAATCAGTCTTACTCATAATAGGCATGGTCTTTGGGGAATTCTTCACCACCCCACGCCTTTTTCGAGGTCCATGCCTGCGGAGCATCTGTCCAGAACGGATGGTCGGCGGGCAAGCCCAGGGGCAAGAATGCCAGGGAAGCCATGTAAAGGCTGCCGTTGTTAGTATACCAGTCGGAGATATGAGGCTGGGAACCATTGAATCCCAATGTCAGAAAACCTTTCTCGTTGAAGTTCCGGTTGTCACCGAACATACGGTTGATGACAGCTGTCATGGCAGCACGTACCTGTCCGTTCGACAATTCCTTGGGCAACCATCCACGCCATGCCAACAAAGCCAATGGTTGGAGGGTACCGGTGCGGTAGGTAATGGAACGCCCGAATACGGGGAAGGCCCCCTCGGGAGAGATGAAACGTTCCAGAATCATGCCGAAACGCTGCATGCGCTTCTGGGCACGCTGGAAATTGCAATCCGGCGCATTCCATATCTTATTTTTTCCACTGTTCGTAAAGACTTCCAGACACTCCACATACATGGGATGGAGTACGAAGCTGTTGTAATAGTCAAAGGCAAATCCCGGTCCGTCGCTATAGAAGCCGTCACCTACATACCACTCTTCCACCTTGCGCAGAGCGGAGACAATACGGTAAGCATCACTCTTGGCACCAGCCTTGCGCAGGAAACATTCTACCGTAGACGAGAACAGCAGCCAGTTGGTATAAGGAGGGTCCACACGGCGCAACTGGGTGAACTCTTCAATGTAACGCCGTTTAGTCAAACTATCCAGAGGCACCCACAAAGCATCGTATCCTCGCAGGAAGCTTTCAGCAACATAAGCGGCATCGACCAGCGGCTGTCCCTCTTTCCGCCAAAGCAGGTAATCCTGGCTTTTAGGGTCTACCGCCTGCGCATAACTTTTCAATGCCCATTCGCGGAGCTGCCTGCGCTGCTTGCCTTCGGCAGTGTCATCGTCCGGCAAAGAGAGCCAGGGTGCCAACCCCGCCATCAGACGTCCGAAACATTCCATATAGGTCACCCGTTTGTCGCGTCCATCCCAAGTGGGGCTAAGCTCCACCTGCATATTTTCCTGGAGCTTCCCTTCACTCATATTGCTCAGTACCGGAGCAGCCATTTGATACAACACCCCGGCCCAAAGTTCGCGGTCTGTCACTTCCTTCTCTTTTTTCTTCTTGGCAGCCATTTCCTGAGCGGGCAGCAATAAAACTGCCACCAGCAGCAGCCATAAGTAGTTACTTTTTCTCATGATATTATTTAAGTTTGTTTTTCAATACTGCAAAATTACCCCATTCCCGGTAATTTCGGGGGCACTATTGTTTCAAAAAGGGGTAAATATCGGTCATTAGTACCCCAAAAGCTCAGAAATCACAAGAAAAAGCCTAAGATTAAACCGTGCTACGACGGAAGTGAATAAAGTATTTGCCGCTATATTTGTTTCTTCATGAACTGCACCAGTACGAGGGCAATGCAATAAGCTATAATCTGTTCAAACCAAAAGTCAAGTCCTTCAAACATATTACTCATTATTTTAATAGACACCCATTCCTTTTTCTGATAACAAAGGAAAGGAGTTTATTCGGAATAATGAATTTCCATACGACTCAAAAAATGTTCTATTTTTCCGGATTACAGACAAAACTGAGAATCTCCACCAAGACACTGACTACTTCCATATTACATTAAATGTCCCGAAAACCGATATATTCTCCTGCCAAAAGACTATTTTTGCAACAAATATCCATAAGCATACCATGGCAGGCATCTATATTCATATACCTTTTTGCAAGACACGCTGTATCTATTGCGATTTCTATTCCACCACTCGCAGCGAATTGAAGCAGCAGTACATCCGTGCCTTGTGCACTGAACTGAAAACCCGCAAGGGTTATCTGAAGGAAGAACCGATAGAGACCATCTACTTTGGCGGAGGAACTCCCTCACAGCTCGCTCACGAAGATTTCGAGCAGATATTCCGGACTATCAAAGAGGTGTATGGAACAGAACATGCCGAAGAAATTACCCTCGAGGCCAATCCCGACGACTTGACGGAAGAATATGTGTCCATGCTGCGTACCCTCCCCTTCAACCGCATAAGCATGGGAATACAGACATTCGACGCCCCCACCCTGAAACTGTTGAACCGCCGGCACAATGCCGCGCAAGCCATCGCAGCCATACACCGCCTCCGCCAAGCCGGCTTCCGGAATATCAGCATCGACCTTATCTATGGACTACCGGATGAAACAGACCAACGGTGGGAACGCGACCTGCAACAAGCCGTCGGCCTTGATGTGGAGCATATCTCCGCTTATCATCTGACTTACGAAAAAGGCACCCGCATCTACGAAATGCTGCAGAGCCATCGTATCAGCGAAGTGGATGAAGAGAGTAGCGTGCGCTTCTTCTCGGCGCTCATGGACACCCTGGGAGCCGCGGGGTATGAGCATTACGAAATATCCAACTTCTGCAAGCCCGGCATGTACTCACGCCACAACACTGCTTACTGGAAAGGCATTCCGTATTTGGGCTGCGGCCCTTCCGCCCACTCCTTCAATGCGGAGACAAGGGAATGGAACACAGCTTCTCTGGAAGGATACATAAAGTCCATTGAAGAGGGACAGCGTTCCTCCGAAACAGAAATCCTGGATAAAGTGACCCGTTACAATGAATACATCATGACTTCCCTGCGTACCATGTGGGGAGTCTCCCTGACATATACGGAAGAAGCCTTCGGCACAGAGTTGCGCCAATATTGCACGAAGATGGCAGCCCCCTACCTCCAAAGCCACAAACTGGAGATGCAGGCAGACCGCCTGCACCTGACCCGGGAAGGCATCTTTGTTTCGGACGGCATAATAAGTGACCTGATGTTCATTGAATAACAACAAAACCGGGAGACTGCATGACCGAACAAGAAGTCAGACGCTACTTGCGCCAAATGAAGGAAGAAGACTCGGAACGGGCTTTTCACAGTTTCTACAATCTGTGCTACGACCGCTTGTTCCGTATTGCCTGCTATTTCGTGAAGCACGAAGAGTGGGCGCAAGAAATTGTGCTCGACGTCTTCATGAAGCTTTGGGAACAACGCGCCCGGTTGCCGGAAGTGAACAACATAGAGGATTACTGCTTTATCCTTACCAAAAACGCCTCCCTCAATTACCTGGAAAAAGAGAACCGACACCCTACACTCTCGTCCGAACAGCTTCCCGAACTTTCCGGCCAGGCCGATTCTCCCGAAGACACTCTTATCAGCGAAGAACTGTTTGCCCGATATGTCAAGGCGCTCGACCGCCTGCCGGAGCGTTGCCGTGAAGTATTCATCCGCCTGCGCGAAGAGAAACAAAGCTATGCACAAGTGGCGGAGGAGCTGAACATCAGCACAAAGACAGTAGACGCGCAACTGCAAAAAGCACTCACAAGACTCAAGGAAGCATTGCTGACGGAGTGAACTCTGCTTCATCTTCCTTGCAAGAAGCCGCGTATGCATGTATGAGATGTACATCTCGAGCTGCATGAGATACACATCTCGCACAACATGAGATGCACATCTCGAGCACACCTTCCCTATTGATTGAAACAGAGAAACAAGGAAGTCATACGTAGGTAGGACAGACTTTCACGGACAAAGAGCTTTAGATTAACATTATTTCAGGATATAGGCATAGGGAATTCCTGAAAAGGAGCTGTCTTTACATGCAGAAAAGGAGTCATAGGCTCTTAATAAATTGCCAAAAATGAAAGTGAATAACGAGAATTTCGACAAGGTACTGAACAAACTGGTTGCTTCTACCCGTTCCCCACGAGGACGCTTTACGGCAGAGAACAGCTGGAGGCTGCTGGAAAGCCGTTTGCTAAAGCGCCGCAGCATGAAGCGGTTCTGGATGCGTACAGCCAGTGCCGCAGCCGTAGTCCTGCTCTGTGTAACGAGCTGGGCAGCCTATCAGTTCTTATACGTAGCACCACCACGGGAAGCCATTCCCACAGAAGCCATACATACTACCGAGGAAACCCAAGTAATTCATAGCGTACTGACATTCGATCAGCAACCCTTGCAGGAAATCGTCCGTCAACTTTCCGAAACGTTCCGTACCGATATACGTATCGAAGGAGACAGCCTGAAGAACTATCATATGACAGCTACCTTCCGCGAAGGGGAGAGTCTTACAGAAATCCTCGACCTACTGAAGGACGCCGGCAACTTTACCTATAAAAAAGAAAACAACACTATTATCCTTACTACTAAACTTAACTGACAATGACCAGCTCTACTATCTGTTCGCACCACCGCATCAGAACCGTACTTCTGATGTGTGTGGTTCTTTTAAGCGCCTCACTCCATGCACAGGCACAAAACAAGGAAACACGTATAAACCTGAATATCCGTAACGCAACTTTAGAGAGTTTCGTGAAGCAACTGGAAAATGCAACCGGATTCTCCTTCATCTATGGGGAAGAAGTAAAGCTCACGCACCGCATCACACTGGAGATGAAACAAAAGAACATCAGTGAGATATTGCAACGTGCCTTTGAAAACGAACCCATAACGTTCGAAATATCCGGAAAGCACATTCTACTCCATAAGCGGCCCGTGCCGCAGAAACCCGTTAGCCGTAAGTTCACCATCAGCGGATACGTGACCGACGGAGCGTCTTCCGAGACGCTGATTGGTGCCAATATCCTTGAGAGTCGTCGTTCCACAGGTACTGCCACCAATCCTTTCGGTTTCTATTCCCTCACCCTGCCGGAAGGGGAAACGGAACTGGTTTTCTCCTACCTGGGCTACGAAAGCCGGCATAGCCGGTTCGAACTGACGAAAGACACCTTGCTCAACGTCAGGCTGGACAGCAATAACCAGCTGGCAGAGGTCGTGGTGCTCTCGGACAAGCGGGAGGCCGGCATAGAAAGCACAGCCATGGGAGCGCATGAGATACCGATGACACAAATCAGGCATACCCCGTCCATATTGGGAGAAGCCGACCTGCTGAAGACCATTCAGCTGATGCCGGGTGTGCAAGCCGGTATGGAAGGTTTTGCAGGCATGTATGTGCGAGGGGGAGGTCCCGACCAAAACCTGGTTATGCTGGACGGGATTCCAGTTTACAACGCAGACCACCTGCTGGGAGTATTCTCCATCTTTACGCCCGAAGCGGTAAAGAACACCACACTCTTCAAAAGTTCTTTTCCTGCCCGCTACGGCGGGCGTCTTTCGTCTATAGTAGATGTACGGACCAACGACGGGGACATGCATAAATACCACGGCGCATTCAGTATAGGCCTGCTGACGGACAAACTGCATATCGAAGGCCCTATCTGGAAAGAACGGACCTCCTTCAGTTTCAGCGCACGAGCCATCCCCACCCTATTCTTCAAAAATCTCATTGTAGACAAAGACGACACCTATTCCGACAAATACAACTACTATTTTTACGACGTCAATGCAAAGGTCAACCATAAGTTCAGCGACCGTAGCCGCATCTTCCTCAGTTTCTACAAGGGGAAGGACCACTATCATTATGACAGTTACTACCACGGTGACAATTACGACAACAGCATTAAGAATTATTCCAAGGACAACAGCCATCTGAATTGGGGAAACACCATCGCCTACGGCCGCTGGAACTATGTATTCAACAGCAAGCTGTTTTGCAACACCACCGTCTCATACAACAAATATGAGATGGGGCTGGACGGAAACATGGAAGATACCTATACTGTCGCCAATAAAGTACAAGACAGATACTATTACTCCTCCAAGTTCAACTCCGGTATCCGTGACTGGAGTGCGCGTATGGACTTTGACTACACCCCCATGCCGCAGCACCACATCAAGTTCGGTGCAGAGTACATCCACCATACGTTCCGTCCGGGAATAGCTACCTCGAAAATACAAGATATAGATAATGGCGCCCTCCAGGAAGATACGGTTTACAATACCAGCAACAGCCATGCCATGCGCGGACAAGAAATCTCCCTTTACGCCGAAGACAATTTCAATGTAAACGCCAGGTTCAGTCTGAATGCAGGTGTACGCACATCGCTGTTCCACACACAAGGGAAAAGCTACTATTCGCTGCAGCCCCGCCTTTCCGCCCGCTATGACCTCGGACAAGGATATTCCGCCAAAGCATCCTATACGTGCATGGCACAGTATGTGCATATGCTGTCCTCCACTCCGCTGTCTATGCCTACCGACCTCTGGGTGCCCATTACCAAAGACATCAGTCCGATGTATGCCAACCAGTTCTCCATAGGAGGCTACTATTCCGGACTGCCGGGTTGGGAGTTCTCCGTCGAGGGATATTATAAACAGATGAAACACATACTTGAATATCAAGACGGTGTATCCTTCTTCGGCACCTCTACCAACTGGGAAGAAAAAGTGGAAATGGGCGAAGGCCGCTCCTTCGGTCTGGAACTGATGGTACAGAAAACATTGGGCAAGACTACCGGCTGGCTGGCATATACCCTATCCAAGACCGATCACCGTTTTAAGAACGGTACCATCAACCAAGGCCGATGGTTCCCCTACAAATATGACCGCCGCCACAGCATCAGCCTCAATCTCAGCCATAAGTTCAGTGACCGCATTGATGCAGGAGCTTCCTGGATATTCAATACCGGTGGATGTATCACTATCCCCGAAAAGGCAACAATCATCATCCGGCCCGATGGCTCTATTGAGGAAACCGGTTACATCTCCCGGCGTAACAATTACCGCCTTCCCGCCAGCCATCGTTTGAATCTCGGCGTCAACTTCAACAAGAAGACCAAACATGGTATGCGTACCTGGAATATCAGTATCTACAATGCATACAATGCCATGAATCCGAACATCGTTTACAGCAAATACAA
>OAWY01000837.1_pt1 | contig 16902 bp, 11 predicted proteins | sample 1495591 | NCBI WGS metagenome assembly OAWY01 (sample SAMEA2580283, study PRJEB22360) | human gut metagenome | biome: human gut; feature: human-associated habitat; material: faeces | place: Denmark | collected 2008/2010
TAAGTCTAGTTTAGTTTTTGTGTGAAGCACTTCCTCCGTAAGCGAACGTTGGAAGTGCTTTTTACATATCAACACTATTTAATCCACAAGCAGAAAAATTATCAAAGCAAATTTAAAAAACTATATATAACTACATATCAAACACCAACATAACATTCATTTTCTTATCTTTAATACAGAAACAAGTGGGCACGCATGTTTTATGATTTTACTAATCACATCTGTATAATGTTAGTTTCGCGACAACCATTATACGGTAATAATCTTGTAAATTATGGAAATCAAGAAAACATCCAAAGCAAGCCTGGAAAACAAGAAGTCAAGTTGGCTACTTGTAGGTTATGTAATTGTGCTGGTCTTCATGTTCGTTGCATTTGAATGGTCGAAGCGTGATGTTAGGATTGACATGAGCGGTGCTATTACCGAGAACGTATTTGAGCAGGAAATTGAAATTCCTATCACGGAGCAACCCGAATTAGTAGCTCCACCACCCCCTCAAGCTCCTGCAATTGCCGAGGTATTGACAATTGTGGATGATAATGACAATGTGAAAGAAACAGCCATTGCCTCTTCCGAAGAAATCGGTGAAGCTGTAATCATCAAAACCATATCTCCAACCGTAGATGAAGAGATTCCGGTAGAGGATGAGATTTTTGAAGTTGTAGAGAAGAATCCCGAGTTTTCTTATAATGGCATGAGTCTGATGCAATATCTGGGTAAGAGTATAAAATACCCGACTATTGCACAAGAGACCGGAACCCAGGGGCGCGTAATAGTACAATTCGTTGTCAACAAAGACGGCAGCATCGTAGATGTAAAAGTAGTAAGAGGCGTAGATCCCTATCTGGACAAAGAAGCTATCCGTGTGATTTCCACCATGCCCAAATGGAAACCCGGTGAGCAACGAGGCAAACCGGTCCGTTGTAAATTCACAGTTCCCGTAATGTTTAAATTACAATAGCAGACATGCCAGTGTCCACTTTCCACTTGTCTTCATAAGGTAATCTCCAATATCCGAGGGCGTGTCAAAACTGGTATTCACCACAGATTACACAGATTTGCACAGATAAGCATCTTTGATTATCAGTAGATTAAGCTCATTCTGTGTTAATCCGTGTAATCTGTGGTGAATTTTGACACACCCCCATTTTTTTAAGTATCAACACAGCCATTTCCTTCTTCCATATTTTTCTTTCCACAGAAAAACAAAAACATTCAGCCCTCTCAGACTGTTACATAGAAAAACAATATATCACTCCTGATAAAACCACACGATAATGAAATCACAACTCTTTGACATCAGAAGAGAATATAAGAAAGGCAGGCTGACACCGGGTAACCTCAACGACAATCCCTTTGAGCAATTCGACCATTGGCTGAACGATGCTATCCATAGTGATGAGTACGAGCCCACCGCCATGACGGTAGCTACAGTCTCGACAGACGGGCATCCTTCTACACGCACAGTGTTGCTGAAGGGGTGGAAAATGGCCGTTTCATCTTCTTCACCAACTACGAAAGCAGAAAAGGCCGGCAACTGACTGCAAATCCGTATATATCCTTATCTTTCGTATGGCACAAACTGGAAAGGCAAATACACATTGAAGGAAAAGCTGAAAGATGCGCTCCTGCCGATTCTGACGCCTATTTTGCAAGCAGGCCTTACAAAAGTAAAATCGGGGCGAGGATTTCACCCCAAAGTCACGTCATAGGCAGCCGTATGGAGATAATGCGCGCGTTCGTCCGCGAAGCGGCAACATGGATAGGGCAAAGTATCAAACGTCCCGACAACTGGGGAGGTTTTGCCGTTACCCCTTTCCGTTTTGAATTCTGGCAAGGACGGGAAAGCAGGCTACACGACCGTTTCCTCTATTCCCAACAAGCGGATGGCAGCTGGAAAAAGGAGAGGCTGGCTCCCTAAATACGGACAGGGAAACACTTCTCATCACAAATAAATCTTAAAAGGAGGAACAAAGCCACAGAAACGCTGTTTGAAGGGGAAACTCTAAAAACAACAGTTATGAATTACGGTATCAGTATTCTTTTCAGGGCTATACCCTTGTTGATGGCCCTTTTCTGTTTCGGCTACGGAGCCTTTGTGCTCCACGAAGGACTGGATTCGGCAAAATTTGTGGCCGGTCCGGTAGTATTTTCCTTAGGGATGATTTGCATTGCCTTGTTCGCCACAGCGGCAACAATCATTAGACAAATTATTCATACCTACAATCCGATAGCCAGATACGCAACAACTATACAAAGTCTGAACGGAAACAATGGCCGGCCCTTGTTTTGATAATGGGCAGCATAAGCATTCTCTGGGGACTTCTGGTCTTGGCCAACAGCAATCCGGCACTCTCCTCCACAGGATATATTATGATAGGCCTGGGACTGGTATGCTACAGCATTTCCAGCAAAGTCATACTACTTGCCGCCATCTGGCGGAACACTTTCAAGCTGGCCAACCGCATCCCGCTGATTCCGGTCTTCACGGCCCTGGCTTGTCTGTTTCTCTCCGCCTTTCTGTTTGAGATGGCAAGCCTGCACAATGCCTATTTTGTCCCTGCACGCGTACTGGCAGGTTTGGGAGGCATCTGCTTTACATTATTCTCCATCGTAAGCATTCTGGAGAGCGGTACATCTAAGTAGACATTTTCCCGCCATTGGCCTGAGCATCGAGGAACAATTCCACACGCTCGGCATGGTGGGCCACATAAGCTGCCGGACCGGTATCCCCGGAATCAAGAATATCGCGGACCACATCCGCCTTATTCTTGCCGGTAACAAAGAAAATAAGATTCTTCGCAGCAAACAAAAGGCAGCCGGTCATGGCTATGCGTTTCTGCCCATTATAGGGATTGACACTCACCTCATAAGGATGAAAGGAAGAAAGCAGATATTCCTGCCCCGGAAAGATAGAGGAGGTATGCCCGTCGTCTCCAGCACCGAGCAAAACGACATCGAAGGCCGGGAAGCCACCCCAAAGCGGAACCGTGCGGCAAACCAGCGTCGAATAGTTCTTTGCTTCAATCTCCGGGCGGTTCACTCCATAAATAGGATAAACGTATTCATCGGGCATGCCTACTTCATCCAACAGCAAACGGCGCATGGTACCATAATTGCTCTCATAATCCTCTGCCGGCACACACCGTTCATCCACCCAATAAATCCGCATCCGCATCCAAGGAGTCACCTCCTTGTACTCGTTGGCCCAAATGTCAAACATCAGCGAAGGAGTACTTCCCCCACTGAATGCAAAATAAAAGGTCTTTTCCGGCTCACGCTCCATCATCGCAATCAAATGTTCAATCAACGCATGTGCCGTAGCTGTAGCCGAATGGTAAACATAACTTTTCATAACTCGCAATATTCATCTGTATTAGTCAAATTCTTACACGGATTAGTCCACTCAGCACCATGTTCGTGCATCATCGCTTCACTTTCCAAAGGTCCCCACGTACCTACGGGATACCCATATAAAGGAGCATCCGTATGCTCTTTCCAATAACGCAACACGGGATCGAAAAAGCGCCATGAAGCCTCTACCGCGTCGCTGCGGGTAAAGAGTGTAGGGTCACCTTGTATGCAGTCCTCTATCAGACGGGCATAGGCATCGCCGGTAGGCAACCCGCCCAACTGGTCATAACTGAAGTCCATCATCACCTGCTTCACGTCAAATCCGGGTCCGGGAGTCTTCATGCCGAATTTCAGCACAATACCTTCATTGGGTTGCAGGCGGAGAATCAGCTTATTCGCGCGGGGACAATGTCCACCCTCGCAACGGAACATCTGATGGGGCGTCTCACGGAAATGTACAACAATCTCAGTCACCTTTGTCGGCATTTGTTTGCCGGTACGGATATAGAAAGGAACACCCTTCCACCGCCAGTTGTTAATACCGATTTTCATGGCAATATACGTTTCGGTACGCGAATCAAGTGCCACGTTCTTCTCTTCCCTATACCCGGCTTTCGAGCCCGAAGCCGTATATTGTCCGCGGACAATGTGTTCCTCCAAATCCTCCTCTGTCAAGGGAGCCAATGACTCATAGACCTTCACCACCTCGTTGCGGAAATTATCGGCATTGAAAACGGCAGGCGGTTCCAATGCTGTGAGCGCCACAAGCTGTATGAGGTGGTTTTGTACCATATCGCGCAGGGCTCCGGCACCTTCATAGAATCCGCCACGTCCTTCGATACCCAGATTCTCTACGGCTGTAATCTCCACATAGTCTATATAATTACGGTTCCATAGCGGTTCGAAGATTCCGTTGGCAAAACGGAAGGCGAGAATGTTCTGCGCCGTTTCCTTACCCAGAAAATGGTCGATGCGGTAAATCTGATGCTCCTTGAAAACGGAAGCATAAATGCTATTCAGCTTTCTGGCTGACTCCAAATCGTAACCGAACGGCTTTTCAACGATGATACGCGTATCAGGACGGTTCAGACCGGCCGCCTTCAAGTGCAAGGGAATGACACCGTACAAGGAAGGTGGAGTAGCCAGATAGAACAGCAGGTTGTCCGGTTTCTGCTCACCGGTAAACTCTTGTAAACGTCCGTCCAGCAGATGATAGCCTTCAACCTCGGCGGGATCCAATGTCTGGTAATGCAGATGGCTGCAAAAATCCCTCATTTTATCTTCCACCTGCTCTCTGGAAGCTACGAACTTACTCAATTCACTCATTATATATTCTTGGTAACGGGCATCCGTATACTCGGTGCGTCCTATCCCCAGAATGGAGAATCCTTCCGGCAACCGCCCGCCACTATACAAAGTATAGAGCGCCGGCATCAGTTTGCGCTTCGTCAAGTCACCCGAAGCGCCGAATATAACAATCACTAATTTCTTCATCATCTTCTCCCCCTTTCTCACACATTGTACGTACCCGATTTCGTATCTCCTCCGTGTCCCGTCCAATTTTCATGGAAAAACTGTCCACGCAACTCGTCTGTCCTTTCAAAGGTATGCGCACCAAAATAGTCACGTTGCGCCTGAATCATATTGGCAGGCAACTTGGCAGACACCAGCGAATAGAAATAATTCAAGGCGGACGAGAATGCAGGCACCGGAAGTTCCTCTTTCATGGATTGTGCCACCAGATGTTTCCAGCCGGAAAGCAACAGCTGCATTTCATTTTTGAAATAAGGAGCCAACAGCAGATGTTTGGGCTTGTCTTTTGCCTCGAAAGCCGTAGCTATGTCGTTCAGGAAAATACTACGGATAATGCAGCCGCCCCGCCACATGCGTGCGATGGATGCCAAATCGAGGTTCCAGGCAAAAGCGTCGGATGCACGCTGCAACACGGCGAATCCCTGAGCATATGACACTAATTTGGAAGCATAGAGTGCGGAATAGATATCCTTCACCATCTCCGACTTGTTGTACACCGCCTGCGAGCGTCGGCATACAAATTGCTTGGAAGCCGTTTCACGCAAGCTCTTCTGTGCCGACAAACTACGTTCGAACACAGCCGTAGCAATCAGCCCCAACGGCATGCCCAGCTCCATCGCATTGATAACGGACCACTTGCCCGTACCTTTCTGTCCGGCGGTATCCAATATCTTATCTATCAGGTAACCTCCTGATTTGTCCTTATGACGTAGTATGTTGGCGGTAATTTCAATGAGATAGCTACGCAACTTGCCCTCATTCCAATCGGCAAAGATTTCCGCCATCTGTCCATTGTCCAGACCAAGCAGATTCTTCATCACCCAATAAGCTTCGGCAATAAGCTGCATATCTCCATATTCGATACCGTTATGTATCATCTTGACGAAATGACCGGAACCGGCAGGACCAATCCACTGGCAGCACGGAGTACCGTCAGATGCTTTTGCCGCAATACTCTGCAGGATAGGCTTCACCTCAGGCCAGGCACTTTCAGATCCTCCGGGCATGATAGACGCGCCGTTCAGCGCTCCTTCCTCTCCACCGGAAACTCCAGCTCCCACAAAACGGAAGCCTTTCTTTTCGGCCAATGCCACACGCCGGTTGGTGTCCTCATAATTGGAATTGCCACCGTCAATCAGGATATCCCCTTCGGACAAATGGGGAAACAGCTGTTCCATCAGTTCATCCACCGCACTGCCGGCACGAACCATCATCATTATTTTGCGGGGTATGGCAATGGAAGTTACAAATTCGGCTATATCTGTATAGCCTTCAATTTTTTTCCCTTTGGCGCGGCCGTTCACAAAACGTTCCACCACCCCTTCTTCCACTCCCGGAACCGTACGATTATATACCGAAACATTCCATCCCTTATCTGCCATATTGAGGGCCAAATTCTCGCCCATAACTGCCAGACCGATAAGTCCAATGTCTGTTTTATTTAAATTCTTCATATTCATGTAAATTTTGTCTTTATATGGAAACAAAATGCTAACAGCATTTGTTCGTATGAATTACGAAAATAAAATAGTACTTTTGTCAGCGAAAGCCTATTTTTCAACCAGACAGAAAACCAATGCTCATGAAGAACTTCCACATCGGACTATTGCCACGCATCATCATTGCCATTATCTTAGGTATACTTTTCGGAAATTTCCTACCGGCTTCGCTGGTACGGCTGTTCGTAACATTCAATGCCATTTTCAGTGAATTCCTGAACTTCTCCATCCCCCTCATCATTGTGGGACTGGTCACGATTGCCATTGCCGACATCGGCAAAGGAGCCGGACGGATGCTGGTCGTCACAGCGCTCATTGCTTACGGAGCTACCTTATTCTCCGGCTTTCTCTCCTACTTCACCGGTATGGCGGTATTTCCTTCCCTCATAGAAACCGGGGTGCCGTTAGAAGAAGTCAGTGAGTCTCAAGGTATTCTTCCCTATTTTTCCGTGGGTATCCCGCCATTGATGAATGTTATGACCGCACTCGTACTTGCCTTCACACTGGGGCTGGGCCTGGCTCATCTGAAAAGTGAGGTACTGAAAAATGCGGCACGCGATTTTCAAGAGATTGTCATCCGCATGATCAGTGCAGTGATATTGCCGCTGCTTCCCATCTATATTTTCGGCATTTTCCTCAACATGACGCACAGTGGACAAGTATTCGGCATCCTGATGGTCTTTATTAAGATTATCGGTGTAATCTTCCTGCTTCACATCTTTCTCCTGGTATTCCAATACAGCATTGCGGCACTGTTTGTCCGCAAGAACCCTCTCAAACTACTGGGACGAATGATGCCTGCCTACTTCACGGCTCTAGGCACTCAATCCAGTGCCGCCACTATCCCCGTAACATTGGAGCAAAGTCGGAAGAACGGCGTCTCTGCCGATATTGCCGGATTCGTCATCCCACTTTGCGCCACCATCCATCTGTCGGGCAGCACATTGAAGATTGTGGCATGCGCCCTGGCACTGATGATAATGCAAGGCATGCCCCATGATTTCCCTCTATTTGCAGGATTCATCTTCATGCTGGGCATCACTATGGTAGCCGCTCCCGGGGTACCGGGAGGCGCCATCATGGCATCACTGGGCATCCTGCAATCCATGCTGGGCTTCGACGAGTCGGCACAAGCGCTGATGATTGCACTATACATAGCGATGGACAGCTTCGGTACTGCCTGCAATGTGACGGGCGACGGGGCAATCGCACTGATTATCGACAAAGTGATGGGAAAGAAATAGTTTATATTTTGCCATCTCGTGGAAAATAACGAATATTGCAGTCCGAAAAGACATAATAACAAGAAGCATACATTATGAAGAAAGCCCTTATCTCCGGCATTACCGGGCAGGACGGCTCGTTCCTTGCCGAATTCCTCCTGCAGAAAGGATATGAAGTGCACGGTATCCTGCGTCGCTCTTCCTCTTTCAACACCGGCCGCATCGAACACCTCTACTTCGATGAGTGGGTACGCGACATGAAACAGAAACGTACCATTAACCTGCACTATGGAGACATGACAGACTCCAGCTCTCTCATCCGTATCATCCAGAGTGTGCAGCCGGACGAAATATATAACCTTGCCGCCCAAAGCCATGTCAAAGTATCCTTCGACGTGCCCGAATATACCGCCGAAACCGATGCCGTAGGCACCCTGCGCATGCTCGAAGCCGTACGCATTCTCGGTATGGAAAAGAAGACACGCATCTACCAGGCCTCCACTTCCGAGCTCTTCGGAAAAGTGCAGGAAGTGCCGCAAAGCGAAACGACCCCGTTCTATCCCCGCAGCCCCTATGGCGTAGCCAAACAGTATGGCTTTTGGATTACAAAGAACTACCGCGAAAGCTATGGCATGTTTGCTGTAAACGGCATACTCTTCAACCACGAGAGCGAACGCCGAGGTGAAACCTTCGTGACAAGAAAAATCACACTGGCGGCTGCCCGCATCGCCCAAGGCTTCCAGGACAAGCTGTATCTGGGCAATCTGGATGCCCGGCGCGACTGGGGATATGCCAAAGACTACATCGAGTGCATGTGGCTCATCCTGCAGCACGACACCCCCGAAGACTTCGTCATTGCCACCGGAGAAATGCATACCGTACGCGAATTTGCGACACTGGCATTCCGAGAGGTAGGCATCACTCTGTGCTGGGAAGGCCAGGGAGTGGATGAGAAGGGTATCGACACACAGACCGGAAAAGTCCTCGTGGAAGTCGACCCCAAATATTTCCGGCCTGCCGAAGTGGAACAATTGCTGGGCGACCCCACCAAAGCAAAAACACTGCTGGGATGGAATCCGAGGCAGACCAGTTTTGAAGAGTTGGTACGCATCATGGCAGAGCACGACATGAAATTTGTGAAGAAACTGTATTTAAGAAGCAAAGAGCTTTGAATGAACTATTAAACTTTCAGACAACAATGTTAGACAAAAATGCCAAAATATATGTAGCAGGCCACCGGGGACTGGTAGGTTCTGCCATCTGGAAAAATCTTGAGGAGAAAGGATACACCAATCTCATCGGCAAGACCCACACAGAACTCGATCTGCTCGACGGAGTTGCCGTACGCCGCTTCTTCGACGAGGAACAGCCCGAATATGTATTCCTTGCCGCCGCCTTTGTGGGTGGCATCATGGCCAACAGTATCTACCGTGCCGACTTCATCTACAAGAACTTGCAGATACAGCAGAACGTCATCGGCGAAAGCTTCCGCCACGGAGTGAAAAAACTTCTCTTTCTGGGCAGCACCTGCATCTATCCCCGTGATGCCGAACAGCCGATGAAAGAAGACGCACTCCTCACTTCTCCGCTGGAATACACGAACGAGCCCTATGCCATCGCCAAAATAGCCGGACTGAAAATGTGCGAAAGCTTCAATCTTCAATACGGTACGAACTACATTGCCGTGATGCCCACCAACCTTTACGGTCCCAACGACAACTTCGACCTGGAACGCAGCCACGTGCTCCCTGCCATGATACGCAAGATACACCTCGCCCACTGCCTGAAACAAGGCGACTGGGATGCCGTACGCCACGACATGAACCTGCGTCCGGTGGAAGGCATCAACGGCGACAGCAGCAAAGAGGACATTCTGAATATCCTCCGGAAATACGGCATCAGCGAAGAAGAAGTGAGATTATGGGGTACCGGCACCCCCTTGCGCGAATTCCTCTGGAGCGAGGAGATGGCAGATGCCAGCGTCTTCGTCATGGAACACGTCGACTTCAAAGATACCTTCAAGCCGGGCGACAAGGAAATCCGCAACTGTCACATCAATATCGGTACGGGCAAGGAAATCACTATCCGCCAGTTGGCAGAGCTGATTGTCAACACCGTAGGCTATCAGGGCCGGTTGACCTTCGACACTTCCAAACCCGACGGCACCATGCGCAAACTGACCGATCCCGGTAAGTTACATGCATTGGGATGGCATCATAAGATTGATATCGAGGAAGGTGTGCAACGCATGTACCGATGGTACTTGGGAAAGTAATTAGTGACGTCTGATTAGCCATGAATGCCATACGGTACAAGGTGGGAACTGTATTGTTTATATTGCTGATACTTTTATCAGGTATCAGCCCAACCATGAATGCCATGATAGCTCCCGTGACCTATTCCGTTCGCGGCAAAGTCATCGACAGACAGTCCAGACAACCCGTGGCCTACGCCAACGTTTTCGTTGCCGGCATCCCCGGGAAAGGGGCATCCACCGATTCACTCGGCACATTCAAGATAGAGCAGGTACCTCCGGGCATCTATAGCCTTGAGGCATCCTGCATAGGATACCAGACTGTTTCCACCCCCGAATATATTGTTTCAGCCTCAACCCCGTTCATCGAGATAGAGATGGAAGAGGATGCCAATCTGCTGAACACAGTAGTGGTGGTGCCTTCCCCCTTCCGGCGAAGTATCGAAAGCCCGGTCAGCATGCGTATCATCGGCTTACAGGAAATAGAGAAAAGTCCCGGAGCCAACCGGGATGTTTCGCGCATCGTACGCTCCTATCCCGGCGTCTCTTTCTCTCCCATCGGCTATCGCAACGACTTGATTGTTCGGGGCGGTTCTCCTTCCGAAAACCGCTTTTATATGGATGGCATCGAAATCCCCAACATCAACCACTTTGCCACTCAGGGTGCATCCGGAGGACCGGTAAGTATTGTCAATGCCGACCTGATACGCGAGATTACATTTTATACGGGCGCCTTCCCCGCCAACCGCTCCGGAGCCTTGAGTTCCGTCCTCGACTTCCGCCTCAAGGACGGAAATCCGGACAAGCAGGCGTTCAAAGCCACCATCGGCGCATCGGAAGTCTCGCTCAGCGGAGCAGGCCATCTGGGGCAGCGCACCACTTATCTGTTCTCCGCACGCCAGTCCTACCTGCAACTTTTGTTCAAGGCTTTGGGACTGCCCTTCCTGCCCAATTTCATTGACGGACAATTCAAAACAAAAACCCGTTTCAACGAGCACAGCGAGCTGACCCTGCTTGGTCTTGCAGGCATTGACAAGATGAAACTGAATACCGATGAAAAAGGAGAAGATGCCGAATATCTGCTCAGCTATCTCCCCACTATCCATCAGGAAACATTCACTCTCGGAGCCTCTTACAGACACTACAATGGAAGGCACGTACAATCCCTTATACTGAGCCATAACTACCTGAACAACCGCAATCTGAAATACCGCAACAACGATGACTCTTCCGAAGACAACCTGACCCTGCGCCTACGCTCCACAGAACAAAAGACCACCCTGCGTTTCGAAAACCAAACGCGCTTGGGAGCATGGACCCTAAAAGAAGGAGCAGAACTGAACAACTCCATCTATACAAACCACAGCAGGCAAAGACTATACGGCAGTCATTCGGGTACGCTTTCCATCTACGAAACCTCACTCAACATCTTCGGCTGGGGGGCTTTCTTCTCTTCCAACTATACCACCGCCGACAAGCGTCTGGCCCTTTCTGCCGGTATCCGTATGGATGGCAACACTTACAACCGAAAGATGCGGCAGCTATGGAAACAGTTCTCCCCACGCCTCTCTGCATCCTACAAACTCTCGGAACAATGGACCCTGAGCGGAAGTACCGGCCTCTACCACCAATTGCCTCCCTACACCGCTTTGGGATATAAAGACAATGAAGGGCAATATCTCAACAAAAACTTGAAGTACATGCAGGTCTTTGAAAGCAGCCTCGGTCTGGACTGGCACCTGCAAGACCGGTTCATGGTTTCTGCAGAAGGTTTCTTCAAGCGTTACAGCCGTATGCCACTTTCCCTCCAAGACAACATTCCGTTGGCATGCAAAGGAAACGATTACGGTGTCACCGGCAACGAAGCACTCGCCCCTACAGCCAGCGGCAGGGCCTACGGACTGGAAACCATGTTCCGCTGGCAGGCATCCGGCAAGTTCAATCTCGTATCCTCCTTCACCTTATACCGCAGCGAATACCGCAACCGTCCAGATGGAGACTTCATTCCATCTGCCTGGGACAACCGTTTCATACTCAACATGAGCGGTACATACAACCTGCCCCGGCGCTGGAGCATAGGAGGCAAGCTAAGCTATATAGGCGGCAGCCCCTACACTCCCTATGATGAAGACAAATCATCACTCGTAGAAGCATGGGATGCCAAAGGACAGCCCTACTACGACTATGCGTACTATAATACCGGGCGGCTTCCCAACTTTGCCCAGTTAGACTTGCGTGTGGACAAGTCCTTCTACTTCCATCACTGCATGATAGGAATCTATCTGGACATACAGAATATCACCGGCAACAAACTGAAGCAACCGGATGTGATAATGAGTACGGGCATCATCGAAAATCCGTCTGCTCCTGTTACCGAACAGCGCTATAAAATGAAATACCTCAAGCAGGAAAGCGGCACTATCCTGCCTACTTTAGGTATAACTGTCGAGTTTTAGCAAATAGCCGCCATAAAAACTATTTTCCCTATAAAAGTTTGCTTTCTATATATAAACCCTTATATTTGCACAATTTTCAACCAAATGTGCAATTAATATCATGGAACAAAGTTTTATCGCCTATATAGAGAATAGCATAAAGGAAAATTGGGATTTAGACGCTCTGACCGACTATAAGGGAGCAACCCTACAATATAAGGACGTAGCCCGCAAAATAGAAAAGCTGCATATCATTTTCGAGGCAAGCGGCATCAAGAAAGGCGATAAGATTGCCGTCTGTGGCCGCAACAGTTCCCACTGGGGCGTAACGTTCCTCGCAACATTGACCTACGGTGCGGTAATCGTCCCCATCCTTCACGAGTTCAAGGCAGACAATGTACACAACATCGTGAACCATTCCGAAGCCAAACTGCTTTTCGTAGGCGACCAGGTTTGGGAAAACCTCAACGAAAGTGCCATGCCGCTGCTGGAGGGCATCATGATGATGGCAGACTTCTACATTCTTGTCTCCCGCAGCGAAAAGTTGGACTATGCCCGCGAACATCTCAACGAAATGTTCGGTAAGAAATACCCCAAGAACTTCCGCAAGGAACATGTCAGTTATCACAAGGACCAGCCCGACGAACTGGCGGTCATCAACTATACATCCGGCACCACCAGTTACTCCAAAGGAGTGATGCTGCCCTACCGCAGCCTTTGGTCAAACACCACTTTTGCTTTCGAAGTATTGCCGCTGAAAGCCGGTGACAAGATTGTCTCCATGCTGCCAATGGCACATATGTACGGACTTGCATTCGAGTTTCTGTATGAATTCGCCGTAGGTTGCCACATATTCTTCCTCACTCGTATGCCCAGCCCCAAAATCATTTTCCAGGCTTTCACCGAAGTGAAGCCTAACCTGATTGTGGCTGTTCCGCTCATTATCGAAAAGATTATAAAGAAGAGCGTACTGCCCAAGCTGGAAACTCCCGCCATGAAGTTGTTGCTGAAAGTACCCATCATCAATGACAAGATAAAGGCGACCGTACGCGAACAAATGATTCAAGCCTTTGGCGGAAACTTTGCAGAAATCATTGTAGGAGGAGCTGCCTTCAACCAGGAAGTGGAGCAGTTCTTAAAGATGATAGATTTCCCCTATACGGTAGGCTATGGAATGACGGAATGCGGTCCCATCATCTGTTACGAGGATTGGACCCGCTTCAAACCCGGTTCTTGCGGAAAGGCTGCACCGCGTATGGAGGTGAAAATCCTATCATCCGATCCCGAAAACATTCCGGGAGAGATTGTCTGCCGTGGTCCCAATGTCATGCTGGGTTACTACAAGAACGACGAGGCCACCGTACAGGTACTCGACAAAGACGGCTGGCTGCACACCGGAGACCTTGCCCTGATGGATGCCGAAGGCAACGTAAGCATCAAGGGACGCAGCAAGAACATGCTCCTTGGTCCGAGCGGTCAGAATATCTACCCGGAAGAGATAGAAGACAAACTGAACAATATGCCGTATGTAGCCGAAAGCATCATCGTGCAGCAGAATGAGAAACTGGTAGGTCTGGTTTACCCCGACTTCGATGATGCCTTTGCCCATGGGCTGAACAATGACGACATCGAACGCGTCATGGAGGAAAACCGTGTGGCACTGAATGCAGAACTGCCCGCATACAGCCAGATATTCAAAATGAAAATCTATCCTGAAGAATTTGAAAAAACGCCGAAGAAATCTATCAAACGCTTCTTGTATCAGGAGGCCAAAGGATAATGTAAAAAAACAATTAAACTACAACCTATCTAACCCTTTCTAAATTATTATCTAAATGAGAAACGAATTATTATTATCCGCCATGCTTCCGATATGCGGAATGGCGGGAGAAGCGTATGGCATGCCGCCTGGGGATGCCGTACCTGCTCCAAAAGAGCATCCAAACATCATTCTGTTCCTAGTGGATGACATGGGATGGCAAGACACGTCCCTCCCCTTTTGGACACAGCGTACCAAGTACAACGATACGTACCATACTCCCAACATGGAACGGATGGCTACACAAGGCAAAATGTTTACGCAGGCCTATGCATGCAGCATCAGTTCACCTACGCGTGTCAGCCTTTTTACGGGAATGAATGCTGCCAGGCATCGAGTCACCAGTTGGACCCTCCGCAAGAACACTACCCATGAACAACCCGACTCGGTCATGATTTATCCGGAATGGAACGTTAACGGCATTTGTCAAGAGCCTGGCGTGGAACGGACCACACAAGTCACCTCCCTGGCCGAAGTGCTCAAAGACCATGGCTATCACACCATTCATTGCGGAAAAGCCCACTTCGGTGCTGAAGGCACTCCCGGAGCCGACCCGTTGAAAATGGGGTTTGAAGTGAACATAGCCGGACATGCTGCCGGTTCACCTGCCAGCTACTATGGCAAGGAGAATTTCGGCAACAAAACAGACGGTAAAAGCCCGCTGGCTGCCGTACCCGGTCTGGAGAAATATCATGGAACCGACACTTTCCTAAGTGAAGCCCTTACCATAGAGGCCATGAAGGCCCTGGACGATGCACAGCAGACTGACAAGCCATTCTTTCTGTACATGGCACACTATGCCATCCATACCCCTATACAACCTGACATGCGTTTCTACCAGAAGTACCTGGACAAAGGCCTTCCTCCGGTAGAAGCTGCCTATGCTACTCTCATTGAGGGTATGGACAAAAGTCTGGGAGACATTATGGATTATCTGGACAAGAACAACCTGACGGAAAACACTATCCTCATCTTCATGTCCGACAATGGCGGTTTGGCGGCCCATACCCGCGCCGGACAACTGCATGTCCAGAACTATCCGCTCAACAGTGGTAAAGGTTCCGCCTACGAAGGAGGCATACGTGAACCGATGATTGTCCGCTGGCCGGGCATCGTAGCGCCCCAAACCCAATGCGACCATTACCTGATGATAGAGGACTTCTTCCCCACCATCCTTGAGATGGCAGGCGTAGACAACTATACAACCGTACAGCAACGCGACGGCATCAGTTTCATGCCATTGCTCACCGGAAAAGGTAAAATGAAAGACCGTGATATCTACTGGCATTATCCCAATAGCTGGGGTCCTTCCGGCCCGGGCATCGGAGCCACTTGCTCCATCCGTTCGGGCGAGTGGAAGCTGGTGTATTATTTCGGTGACGGTAGACGGGAACTTTTCAACATCCCCGCCGACATCAGTGAAAAACATGATATGGCCCGAGAGAAGCCTGAAGTTGTCAAAGAGTTGTCACGGAAATTAAGTAATTACCTCCGGTCTGTGGATGCGCAGCGCCCTCTGTTGCGTGCCACCCGCCAACCAGCTCCCTGGCCGGACGAAATATAGAAAAAAGTATGAAACGAAACCTTTCCCTCCTCCTTGTGTCCCTGCTTTTTGCAGGGACAGCTCTTGCCCAAGAACATAATCCGGGCAGCGTACAGCCGGATACGATTCAGAAATCCTCCGAGAAATCTTTCCGGAAACAACGCTCTCCACGAACAGACCATGGCCCGGTAGGTATCAATATCTCCTTATGGAAAAACATCTCCACACAGCGGACTGATACCATAGGAAGCACCTGCTTCAATCTGGGTGTGTTCTCCTCCATGAACCGTCTGAATGGCCTCGGCATGAATATTCTTGGCAGTGTAACCGGCAGGGATGTGAACGGTGTACAGATGGCAGGTCTGTCAAATATGGTGGGGGGAAGCATGCGAGGCATGCAGATAGCAGGAATTACCAACATCAATGGCAACAACCTTATCGGAGTATCCGTTTCGGGACTGGTAGGTATCACCGGAAACCATGCGCAAGGCGTCATCATTTCCGGCCTGGCAAACATCAGTGGGGACTATAATCGTGGCGCCTCCATAGGCGGCCTGTTGAATATCAGCGGAGAAGGTGCTTCCGGCATACACTTTGCCGGACTCGCCAATATTTCCGGCGGAAATTTCAAAGGATTTTCAGGGGCCGGCCTGCTAAGTGTAATCGGTGAAGACTTGAATGGTATGCAGATGTCCGCCCTTACTAACATCACCGCCGGAGATATGACCGGTGTTCAGGTTTCCGGCCTGGGCAATGTGGTGGGTGGTACAGCCCGGGGATTACAAATAGGTGCTGCCAATATGGCTATACGTGCCCAAGGGCTTCAAATAGGTCTATTCAACTACTACAAAGAAAAATTAGATGGTTTCCAGTTGGGATTAGTCAATGCCAATCCCCAAACAAAAGTTCAACTGATGTTTTTCGGTGGTAATGCCACCAAGCTGAATGTAGGTGCCCGTTTCAAGAACCGGCTCTTCTATACCATCCTCGGTGGCGGTACCCATTATCTGGATTTTGGCGATAAGTTTTCCGCTGCCCTCTTCTACCGTGCCGGTCTTGAATTACCGCTCTACAAACAGCTGTTCATCAGCGGAGATCTGGGATACCAACATATAGAAACCTTCAAGAACAAGGACTACGGCATTCCGGCACGTCTCTATGCCCTCCAGGCACGTGTCAATCTGGAATACCACCTGACCGAGCGCTTTGGCATATTCCTCACCGGCGGTTATGGCGGCAGCC
>OAWY01000846.1_pt1 | contig 16838 bp, 10 predicted proteins | sample 1495591 | NCBI WGS metagenome assembly OAWY01 (sample SAMEA2580283, study PRJEB22360) | human gut metagenome | biome: human gut; feature: human-associated habitat; material: faeces | place: Denmark | collected 2008/2010
CAGCATCTGCAATGAATTGTGAAGCCTGCTCTTTACAGAGCGATAGTTTCTTCAATGTATCCTTATCATCCACCACAATAAACTGCCATGCATTACTACGTTTGGAAGTAGGAGCCATCAGTGCGGCTTTCATCAATGTAACCACTTGCTCTTGTGTCAATTCCTCTTCCGTAAACTTCCGCATGCTGCGACGGACTTTTATCAATTCACTAAAACTTTCCATATATGTATATCGTTTAGAAATGAATACTTTATTGTTAAGCTATGCAAAGATACAAGATTATTTTTTTAAATTTGCAGCAATGCCCTTGAAACTAACGACATATTACCAGGGGAACCAGATTCCCAAACTACCGGGAACCAATACATTCCACTCTACGGAATTGTTTCACATCTACGAAGCGACTCCGGGATATACTCCTTTGCTTATTGTAGCATCGGAAAACGGAGTACCTGTTGCCAAGCTACTTGCCGCCATACGAAAAAGTGTACGCTTATTTCCACCTTCCATTATCAAACGATGTGAAGTATATGGTACAGGAGAGTATTTTGATGAAACAATCAACAAGGAAGCTGTTTTCAGTGATATGTTACAACGGCTTACAGATGAAGCCCTTCGGGATGCATTTCTTATTGAGTTCCGTAACTTGGAAAACTCACTGTTTGGTTACAAAGTATTCCGCAACAACCAGTACTTTGCTATCAACTGGCTACGTGTCCGCAACTCTCTGCATAATGTAGAACAAGCAGAGGTCCGTTTCAGTCCTTCACGTATCCGCCAAATCAAAAAAGGATTAAAGAACGGAGCAAAAGTCAAAGAAGCACATACCCCGGAAGAAATCCATGCATTTGCAAAAATGTTACACCATAATTACTCAGCCAAAATACGGCGCCATTTTCCCAGCATGGACTTTTTCCAACAGTTAGAAAAACAAATGACATTAAGTCGGCAGAGCCGTATTTTTATTGTAACCTATAAAGAGAAGATAATTGGTGGAAGTGCCTGTATTTATTCCGATGACAATGCATACCTCTGGTTCTCCGGCGGCATGCGTAAGACCTACGCTTTGCAATATCCCGGAATCCTCGCGGTCTGGCAAGCGTTGCATGATGCCAAAGAGCGCGGCTACCGACATCTGGAATTTATGGATGTAGGGTTACCCTTCCGCAGACATGGATACCGCGAATTTGTACTTCGGTTTGGCGGAAAACAAATCAGCACCCGTCGCTGGTTCCGCTTTCGATGGGAATGGCTGAACAGGGTGCTGATAAAGATATATGAGTAAACGGACTATTGAGCTATTACTTTCTCACTTACTTTTGTTCTATACCAAGCAGTGATATTGTTATGTTTCCCATTACTCTCGTTGTATACGTCATCCACAAAAAAACTGCCCAACACATATTGATGCCGGGCAGTAAGTATACTTTAGATCTAAAATAGTTCTATTTATGTATTCACATTTATTCTACGATTTTCGTTATAGTGCAATACATCTTCTCTGACGAAGAACGAGTCAGATATAATTTAACCTCGTATTTACCAGCTTCTTCTATAAGTAAGTTTGGAGCTCCACCGGCAGCAGTCAAATCATCCGCAAAACCACCAAGAGCAAGACTCCAAGCATTATTTGCCCGGAACTTAAAGCTGCCGGCTTCCATACTAACATTTGTCGCAGTCCAAGATTCATCATTTTCATCATATGTCATTGCAACATCCTTAGACTTATCCGAATCATCTGCCGGCCATCCACCCGTTGCATCGCCAACCATTGACCAAGTAACCTTAGTTACTTCCAAAGTTGCCTTAGTAATATTAGCCTCGATATAGTAGAAATCATTCACGTCAGGAATTATATTATGATCATCGCCTCCACCGTCAGTAAATCCATTGGGCAATGTAGTAAATACAGTAGCATTATACTGAGGGTTCCACTCTTCACGTTGCTTAGTAAATTTAAATCCGCCCGTTTTCAGATAACTGAATCCAGTGTAAACACCATCAAAGTTTGGTGAACGAAGTGCAGGCGCCGTTCCTGGATTCCAACCTTGGTGTCCTCCCGGGACATAAATAAACTCATCAAACATCAAGGCTTCAACATACATACTATATTCCAGCATATTCAAAGATACAGAATACATTTTTGCTCCATCAGAGGAAGGCTGGCTGAATGTTCCTCCACCTGCTACCATAACAGCCTCCAAACGAGTATCGTTATCTCCCAGATCGCTACCTAATAATAGCGCTTCATCAAGGCTCTCTTTCGCTGATTCCGGTACTATTTTAAATATCTGTTCTATACGATTCGTACCGTCGGCCGTATATGCAGCCGGCATTAAAAGAGTAAAGTTCGGATCTGCATAGACGTCATTACCACTGTGGATAAACTTAAGAGGTTCACTCCAACTTCCGGTTTCATCTTTATACACAATATAATAATTATCCTCTATAACTGGTGAATCCACAGTTACCACAATATTCATTTCCGCAGACTCCCCCATAGTAGCCTGCTTATTCCTTACTATGTATTCACGCAGAACACCTTTCATCACACGCGGAATGGGACGTTTGCCATAGAATTTTTCTACAATTTCCTGCAGTTCAGCAACATTTACTTTACCTTCTTTATCCACTGAGATTTTAGCGGAGGTACCAACCTCATCTTTCAATGTCAATATATAGCTCACCGAAGCACCTTCTTCTAATGTAGGAACCGTAAAAGAACATATCTTTACTTTCTCTCCCTCTACTATTGACAAGTCTATCGCCGTCTCCGAGGCAGGTGTTGCACTAAAAGAAACTGTTGCGGCAGCATCTTCAGGATCATTAGTCTGATAACCTGCAATTCCTTCGTTGAAGTCTTCGTTGCAGGCTACCAATGCGGTAGCCAGCAAGAAGGAATATAATGATTTTAGTTTCATAAATTTCATTTTTTCAGTTTAACAACATTAATCTTCTTTTATCTCAAAGAAATAATAGCAGCGGTCAACGTCATTGAGTACCACACGATACTTACCTGCCTGTACCGGAATATTATTATCTGTCTTCAACCCATAGGGGAAAGTATCTCCACCACATTTATCTGTACCGGCAGCATCCGTACGGAACAAGACTTCACCTTCTGAAGTAAATTCAACATCCGCATACCAGATATGTTTCACAGAAGTATTTTGAGTTAATGCAAGTACTCCGTCACTACCCCAGTTGTTGAAGTCACCCACAAGTTCCCAGTTCGTAAATTCAGCGGGAGCATCACCCTCGTAAGGTTTCACTTCAATCTTGGCATTTGCAGAACCTGTAGTACTATTAAAGGATACTTTATAATAGCCAACTGTTGAAATAGCTATGGCAGCAGGGTCAGCAGCTCCTTCATCCGGACGATAACTTACCCCCCATTGCGGTGCCCATTGTCCCGGTGTCTTGATGAACTTCAACTGATCACCACAGAAATAACCGGTATAAGTAAACTCACCTTCGCCTGTGGTAACATCATATTTAGCATCTTTTTTCAGCGCCATCGGAATAATGGTTTCACCTTCCCCACCGGCTTTATTATCCCAAGAGCCAACAGCCGTACCTACCATATACCACACTTGCGGAGGCGTCTCTGAAACATAACAAGGATAAACTTTCACCTTAATGGAATTCGAATAGCAAGGTTGGTCTGCCAACGAAGAAAGATAAGCTTTGATTCGTATATATATATCCATTACTTCTTCGGGAACATCTTCCGCCTTTTTCCAGCCTTTCAACAGGCCAATAGCCTTAGCAACTCCTTTGGCACTAGCTTCAATATCTACCGTAGTAGAAACATCCTCCACTGAAGCATATGTAGCTTTTGTATCTGCAGTAGCATCATTCCATTTGTCATCCAGAGATACTTGCACCTGATAGTTCACCATAGCGGTATACCCGTAATCCGGTTGTTCTTTCACGCTAAAGTACATTTTATCAGACTGTTCCAATGCAATGGGATTATTGGCATTGACAGATTCATAAAGTGTAAAACCTTCCGGCATCTTTACAGTAGGATTGGAGTCACGATCGCTTTCGCAAGCTGTGAGCAACAGCAACCCTGTACATAACGAAGCCAATATATTTAATTTTTTCATATTCTTGCTTATTAAGATATTAAACTTTTAGATTAATAACCCGGATTCTGCTTCAAGTTTGGATTAGCATTCAAGTCATTGACAGGTATCGGATAAAGATTACGATATTCCGGGAAAGAAGTACCGTTCATCGAACCACCCTTCCAATCCCAGTTATAATCACTCTGACCTGCAAATTTTCCAAAACGAATCAAATCCATGCGACGACGGCCTTCGAAATAGAACTCACGAGCCCATTCATCACAAATCTGTTCAAGCGTATATGCATCCTTTTCTTCCGCATTCGCCCTTTTTCTCAATTCATTGATTGCATCCGCTGCATTTTCCGGAGTAACCGTACCTCTTGCACCTCTAGTCACAGCTTCCGCGTAAGTCAGATAAGCCTCCGCTGCACGCATAAAAGGAACATCCATATCCGGGAAAGCACTATCTGACGTCTGCCCCCCGTCTGCACGGACATTTGTAAACTTAGCACAAGAAAAACCTTCAGCAAAGTCCTTATTTTTGCCAGTAGACACCGTACGGCCCTTACCGAACATCAAAGCACGATCATCTTTTGCCGCAACCGTCATTTCGGTCTCATCCACAAAAGGAGCAGATGCTGTGTTCGGAAAGAATTTTGCGACTAGTGTTTCACAGCAACGGGGACCTTTCCACTCTTCCGTACTTCCGTAATTAGTCATATCTTTCTTATGCGTACCGGCAATCAGGAAGTGAGAAACACCCCAACTACGAGTTTTTGCACCATCCTGCAAAATAGGAAGTATAACTTCATTGGGAGCCAGATTATTAGGATTACCATCTGCCGCACCTCCATTGTCCGCCATAAACAAATGCTTATAAGGCTTACATAATGAGTATTGAGACTTCATTACTTTCTCAGCATAGGTGGCAGCTTCCGTCCATTTGGCAGTACCTGTATAAACCTCGGCATTCAGATACATACGTGCAAGAAGCAACCATGCAGCTGCTTTGTCTACGCGCCCGTAAGTATTTGTTTTAGGCTCTTTCAAATTAGGTTCAGCCTTATTGATTAATTCATCTTCAATGTAAGCAAACAAATCGGCACGCTTAATCTGTTGAGGATAAACATCATATTCAACAGTTTCACTAAAAGGAACGTCACCAAACAAATCCATCAAATAGAAATAGTTCAATGCACGCATAAAACGTACTTCTGCACGCATCACCTTTTCCTCATCGCTCGTTTCATCAGCAGTGTTCTCCAAGAACCAGTTACAAAGAGTAATATCAAAATTGAGTCTATAATAAGCTCCCGTAGTGATTTCATTGGACGCACCCCATGTGTAACTTATCAGGGAGGGCAGTCCCGGGTCATTCCAGCCGGCAACAATAGCCTCATCGGTCACCAATTCATTAGCGCACCAGGTCATGCGGTAAAAAGCAGATGTACCTTCGTCAATGTCATCCACATCACCGTCTCCGTCGGCCCCTTTCTGACCGGTTAATCCCAAAGTGGCATACACTTTATTAAAGACCGCATCTCTGTCAAAATCCATTTTCGTACTTGGATCAATGGGAGTTACATCCAAGTCATTGATACACGAGTGAAGTCCCAGCGTCAATGCTAACGCAGCAACAGGCACTAATGATTTTAAATATTTGAAGTTCATAATTATCAGTTTTAAAGATTAAAAGTTAAGGCTCAAACCCAAAATAGACACTAAAGGACGCGGATAGATGCTATTATCTATACCACCATTGATTTCCGGATCCAATCCTTTATAATCGGTGATTGTAAATACATTCTGCACCGTAGCGTAGACACGTCCGGAAATCTTTTTGCCGAACATTTTGTCGAAACTGTAACCCAGTGTAATATTGTCACACTTCAGGAAAGAAGCATTCTGCACATAGTAGTCAGACATATAATAATTGCCCACACCCTGGAAGTTGTTCGTCAGCACCATCTTAGGACGGTTATTCAAAGCATCAAACGAATACACCACAGTCGACTTACAGTTAGAATTACCCGCTTCCACATCATTATAAACATAGTTATTCAAACTGGCACGCAAAGAGAAATTAAAGTCCCAATTTTTATAAATCAGTTTAGAAGTCAGTCCCATGAGTACATCGGCAGTAGGTTTCTTATAGAAGTAGCGGTCTTTATCATTGATAATACCGTCACCGTTACGGTCAACATACTCATTTTCCAATGGTTTTCCATCTTCACCATATACTTGCTGGTATACATAGAATGAAGAAGCCGCATGTCCTACTGCATGAGCCTGGATTGTATTACCTGTGCCGGAAGAAATCCCCCCTGTAGGAACATAATAACCTTCACTGTTACCGGAAGTCAGTTTTGTTATTTCATTTTTATTATAAGTGATGTTGTATCCTAATTCCCAACGCCAGTCTCTTTCTTGAATTACTTTGGCATTCACAGAAAACTCAACGCCACTGTTTTCCAAAGAACCGATATTAGAAAGCACCTTATTCTTGAAGTTTGTACCGGCTGCCACATATACACTATTTATCAAGTCATCAGTCTTACGGAAGTAATAATCAACAGATCCTGTGAAACGTCCATTTAGGAAACCAAAATCCACACCTGCATTGTAGGTAGTAGTTTCCTCCCATTTCAGATCGGGATTGTAAGCACCCGGACGATAAGTAATCCCATTGCCCAAGATAGGATAATAAGCATAGTCCTTATTCTGGATATAAGTAGCCAATGTAGGATAGTCACCGCCTATATTTTGCTGACCGGTAATACCATAACCTAAACGGAGTTTCAAATCAGACAGCCATTCCACATCCTTAAGGAAACCTTCTTCTTTCAGTTTCCATCCCAAAGCGAATGACGGGAATATAGCCCAGCGATTATCCTTGTTGAAACGTGAAGAACCGTCATAACGGACAGTAGCGGTAAACAAGTATCTATCCAATAGAGTATAATTGGCGCGACCAAAGAAAGAAACCAAATAGTTCTCCGTAGCCCATTCATTCACAGTAGGCGAATAGGCTTTGCCCGCCATACTTTCTCCCGTTGCTTTATCTACTACAGTAGTAGTGGAAGGATACAAGCCTGCATAATAGCTATTTCCTTTACGATGGAAATGTTGCCATTCATAGCCACCCATTACATCGAAATGATGTTTCTCATTAAAATCCTTTGAATACTGTGCGTACATATTCAAAGAAAGATTATACTTATCTGTCTCATCAAAACCCGTATTACCATAATAGTTATTCTGAGCGGAGTACGGGCTCCAGCTTGTTTCCTGTTTACCGGTAGACAGATCCATTCCTCCACTTACATGCAGACGCAAGTCTTCCAATCCATGTACCTTATAATCCAGTTCCAAATTACCCACCAAAGCTTTAGAAGTAGCCCGGTCATCCTTTTGATTCAATGAAGCAACCGGATTGTATGCAGCCTGCGAATTCTTATAATAGTTCCACTCACTGTCATTCAATGTATTTTTACCTTTATCATCAAAAGCAGAGATATACCATTGAGAATAACCACCAAAATACTTCTGGTGAATTTCATCATCAGAATAAACCGGTTGAGTGGGATCATAAGAAGCCGCTGTACCAACAACACTTCCATCAGCATAGCGGTTCTTGGCATACATACCTTTCAGGTTTGCATTCACCTTTAAATGATCCTGTAAAAAAGAAGGGGCAATATTGACAGACGCTGTATAACGTTCAAAGTTTGAAGTCTTGACAACACCATTCTGATTGGTATATCCGAAAGACACGCGATAAGGCATATTCTTCAATCCTCCCGAAATTGTAAGGTTATGGTCTGTACTTACTGCCAAGCGATAGATTTCATCCTGCCAGTCCGTATTGGCAGTACCCAACTTGCGATAAGCGTCATTATCTTTACCTTCCCAGATTTCTTCTACAAAAGCACGAAATTCATCACCGTCCATCACGTCGAGCGTTTTCTTTACATTACTAAGAGAAACATTACCATCGTAAGACACACGAGGCTTGGAACCTGCCTGCCCTTTCTTGGTAGTAATGATGATAACACCATTGGATGCACGCGAACCATAGATAGCAGTTGCCGAAGCATCTTTTAGCACAGTAAAGCTCTCAATGTCATTAGGATTTACCATAGACAAAGGATTGGATAACCCCTTCACACCATTGTTATCCATGGCCAGACCGTCAATTACAATCAACGGATCATTTTCGGCAGAAAGAGAAGAACCGCCACGCACTCGAATCGTAGCGCTACCGCCCGGAGTACCACCATCGGAAATGACGCTTACACCGGCTATCTTACCAGTCATCATATCCTGTGCGTTCGTAGTCAAACCTTTGTTCAGTTTATCCGGTTTGATAGCTGTTACGGAACCGGTAGCATCATTTTTTTTCACAGTACCGTAACCGATTACCACCACTTCGTTCAGTAACTCCGCATCATCCTGCAATGTTACTACTACCGATGAGGCTGCTGCCACTTCCTGTGTTTTATAACCAATGAAAGACACAACCAATGTAGTTCCTTTGGGAACAGACAGTGTAAAGTTACCGTCTAAATCTGTGATTGTACCGTTTGCGGTATTTCCTTTTTCCACGACATTAGCACCGATCACAGCACCTAAAGCATCTTTTACATGCCCTCTCACCGTAATGTTCTGTGCATAAACGCCAACTGACAAGAATAACCCCAATAATAAGGGAAGAATCATCCAATAGATTCTAAGATTAACTTGCTTCATGCATCTAAAAATTAAAGTTAACAATATTAATTATCTATATGTATATTCAAAAACGTTTCAGTATACTAATGTTATTACAAAACGCACCTCAAACACCTATTATAGCACAACAAATGTATGCTATATTATTAAGTAAAAATCAAAGATATTGTAAAAAGTGCAACAAGAAGAGTGCAAACGATTGCATCACATTTTCGGTCTTTCGAATCAAGACCAATGAACAAAACCCAAGCGTAACAACAGAGTAGACAAGCCATTCGTCAGCTCAGCCATTACACTTGAGCACATATTCCCTAGGATCCCCCTTCCAGTAGAGAGATAGAGCACAATTTAGTACTGCATACCGGCAGATAGCACGATTTTAGCTGTCTGCAAACCTTTCGCCTTAGCTTCAAAAACGATCTCACCGGGCTGTTCGCAGCTTTGTACAATAGCCGTCAACTGTCCGCTAAAGGCATGCATCTTAGGCAGGTGGAAAAGATCAAGACTGGTAGCATCACCATTGGCACCGGCACGATAACGGCCTGCTCCTTTTACAGAGAAAGAAATAAGGCGGTTGTCCGACGGGCAAAGATTACCATCCTTATCAACAACACGAACGGTTATATATGCCAGATCTTTGCCGTCGGCTGCAAGTCCGGTACGATCTGCCACCAGTTCCAGATGATGAGGTTTACCGGCGGTATAGACTACCTTCTCCTCTACCGGTTTGCCCCAATTATCATAGGCCACAACTTTCAGTTCTCCCGGCTCATAAGGAACATTCATCCATACCAAACGATAACGACGTTGTAAAGCCAGCGAGTCCTTTCCTTGCAAGGCTTCGCTCTCCTGTGCCGTCAATTTACGTTGCCTGCCGTAGCTCTTTCCATTAACGAAAAGCTCTGCAACGGGATAGTTGGTATAGACAAAAACAGGCGTATTCTCTCCTTCTCTGCCCGGCCATGTCCAATGTGGAAGGACGTGCAGAGTATTCGCTTTTTTATTCCAGACACTACGGTACAAATAGTAACGGTCCTTAGGAAGGCTTGCCAAGTCTATGATGCCAAAAACAGAACTATGGCTGGGCCAGGCATCCGTATCGTATGGAGAAGGCTCGCCCAAATAATCAAAGCCTGTCCAGACAAATTGCCCGATAGTCCAGTTATAATCATCCGCCAGGGCAAAGTCCATATCAGGGACATTGGACCAGCTGCAACATTCCACATCATAACCTGAACACTGATGATCGTCATACAATGCACCGGCGCGTTTCTCCACCGGAAACTTGTACACGCCGCGCGAACTGACAGTAGATGCGGTTTCCGAACCAAGAATTATATTTTGCGGAAGAGTGTTATAAGACTCAACATAACGGTGGGCACGATAATTAAGACCGGGCACGTCTATCATAGCGGCAAAGCCATTTTCCAATACACAAGACACCTGGTCCATACCGCAAGTAACAGGGCGCGTAGGGTCTTCCCTATGACATATATCCTGTAAAAAAGAAGCCACCTTATAGCCTTCGGGACTGCATTGTGTAGGCACTTCATTGCCAATGCTCCACATTACCACACTGGCATTATTACGATAATGACGCAGCATATTCACCATATCCCGTTCCGCCCATTCATTGAAATAGCGGTGATAGCCGTTTTTGCATTTGGCAATATCCCACTCGTCAAAGGGTTCTATCATCATCATGAAGCCCATTTCATCACAAAGTTCCACTAATTCCGGAGCCGGCATGTTGTGCGAGGTACGAATCGCATCGCAGCCCATATCTTTCAATAACGTAAGTTGCCGGCGGAGAGCAGCTACATTGACGGCAGCCCCCAATGGTCCTAAATCGTGATGATTGCAGACACCTTGAAATTTACGATGCTTACCATTCAAGAAGAAGCCTTTATCCGCCACAATCTCTATGCTGCGAATACCAAAGCGAGTAGTATATTCATCCATTTGCTTATCTCCCACGTATATTTTGGAAGATACCCTATATAAATAAGGTGTCTCCGGCGACCATAAGACAGGAGCATCTATCAGGAAATTCTGCTCAAATGGCTGGTTGTGGTTAATTTTACGAGTGTTGTCTTTAATAGCAACCACTTTTCCATCCGGAGACATAATCTCAGTCACAATACGAATATTATTTTCTCCGGCATTGACTATTTCAGTGCGTAAACGTACGGAAGCAAATTCAGAAGATACATGCGGAGTAGTGAGTTGTACTCCCCATACCGGAACGTGTATACGGTCTGTTATCACTACATGGACATTGCGATACAGCCCGGCTCCCGGATACCAGCGGGAAGATTGCGGTTTATTCTCCAAACGAACAGACAACACATTATTCCTACCATCCTCATTTAGCAACTGCGTAACGTCACAATGAAAAGAATTATAGCCAAACGGCCAAAAACAGGCTTCCTTTCCATTGACATAGACGCGAGCCTCACTCATTGCTCCGTCAAACACCAAAGTTGCCTGTTTGCCGACAGGAACATCGAATTTTGTACGATACCAGCCAATACCTGCATAAGGAAGCCCCCCGGTACGTCCGGTCTTGACGGATGCATTCTTCTCAAAATTCTGTGTAACAGCAACATTCTGCAAATCATGACTTCGATCGAAAGGTCCGAAGATAGCCCAATCATGTGGTACAGTAACCGTCTCCCACTTACTATCATCAAACTTCGGTTCTGCCGCATTTGCTATATCTCCTTTAGCAAATTTCCAGTTCTTTTCAAGCAAAAACTCCGATCTTTGGGCTACTGCCGGCAAAGAAAAGAGAATGTTCAGTAAAATAAGACTTACCAGTTTATTCATTGATTACTATTTTAAACATATTCTCTTGACTGTTGCATATCATTGCTCTATTCAAAAAGCACTTTTCACATACCGAAAGCATCCATTATTACTGTCGGTTTTCCGTCATCCGTAAAAGCTCCCAAACGGTATTGTCCGGGCTTACATTCCGGTTCCCAATAAAATACCCCCTTACAACGTCCGCCGGTATTGTCACGACACTCTTTTATGATGCGGCTCAACTGCTCCTTACCTTCCTGCAATACGGACGCCCTTGCCAAGTTACCCCGGTCATCGGCACATTCCATGCCGGTTTCCACTACCATTACATCACAATCGTACCTCTTGCTTACACTCTTGATGTTAGCAATGCAGTCTGTTATGGTTCTATCGGCAGTATATTCCGGATGCTCCATACGAGTCCAATACGGATAAAGCGACATGCCTATCATGTCCCACTTACCGCCATTCTTTTTCAACTCGTCAAAAAACCATGTATACAATTCATTATCATAACCGTTATCCAAGTGAACTATAACAATGGCATCCGCAAACACGTCCTTCACTGCTTCATAACCCGCATTGATGAATGCAGCCAAATTGGACGTGTTTTTATAATACTTTACCGCTGTAGAAGTGCTGCCGGATTCTTTTACATCACACTCTCTGATGTCATAAGAAGCGCCACTCAAAGCAGCATCCTCATCCCACAGCATGCCCGGCCGTATTTCATTGCCAACTTGCACCCATTTAGGTGTAATCCCCTCCGATTTCAATGCACTGAGCACATCACGTGTATGTTCGGAAACAACATTCTTCAATTCTGCCAGATTCAAACCTTTCCAAGCAGCCGGTTTATGCTGTTGTCCGGGGTCTGCCCACCAATCGCTATAATGAAAATCTATCATCACATCCATTCCAAGTTCTTTGGCGCGTCGAGCTTTTACCAGCATATCCGCTTTGTTGCACCAGTTATCATGCTTTTGGGGATCAACCCACACACGCAGACGCACTGCATTCAGCCCCAGTTCTTTCATCAAGGCTGTACATTCACGTTGCTCGCCAAGCTCGTTATAAAACTTATGCCCTTTGGCTTCCAATTCCGTTACCCAACTGATATCCGCACCTTTTGCAAATACTACGGAAGGCGCGGGAACTGATTCTGGACAAGATTTTGTTTCATTGTCGGATTTTCCCCCGCCACAAGCAAGGCAAAAAACAGGGAACATCAGTAGAGACACAAATACTCTCATGTTTTTCATTGTTTTATGTAATATGACAAATATATGCCATATCACCGAGTAAAAAGCAAAGATAGTGGTAAAAAAACGTCAAGAAGAGCGCAAACGATTGCGTAATATTGGAATTTAAATATCCACCAGCCGTTCCACCATGAGCGGTTGCTTTGTCCGGCGCCCAGGATATGTCCTAATTCATGGGCCAATGTTTTCACACAAGTAATCGGATTGATGCCCGAAAGTCCGAATGCCTCCGGATTCATAATCGTAAGTTTTAAGTAAAGTAAACATGCTATTTTAACGCTATTGATTTCTTTCACAAAGATAACGCTCGCTCAGTTCTGTTTTATTACATAAAAGAAACATAAAATTATCAATCATGTAATCTTTCCCATAGTCTCTTAATATTTATTCGGATTGTTATTAGAATTCAGTATGGTATTCACAGGTACGGGCAGGTTCGGCAGGTTCTCGATATAGCAATCTCCACTGTCACCGGAGAAGCGTCCGTAGGTCATGCCGCTGCTATGACCGTATCCCATGCAGTGCCCCAGTTCGTGAAACATCACACCCAGCACATAGGAAGAACTATAATGAGTGAGATACGTTCCTTGGTATACCCCCAGCGTAGCTCCTCCTCCCAGCCCCACCACGCCATTTCCTATGTAAACCAGTCCCATATTGAATCTTGAGTGGTTCTCCAGTTTCGGTATTATTTTGCTCATATCCACCGGAGTCTGTCCGTCGTTTCCCATCACTACCCCCTGCAATGCCTCTAACTTGGCTGCATATGCATCAAGGGTGCACAAATAGGCAATGTTCGTCATGAGCGCCACAGCTTCCCTGATATGCACCGGACGTATTCCCATCCAGTTGCCCGCAGGGGCTCCGTCGTCTGCATCAGGATCTCCGCCGTACGAATTGAAAGAAATGAGCCATTTCGCCCTTATCCGCATAATCTTCTGCCAATAGGGGTCATCGGATACAATCTTAAACTCCAGCGCAGACAAGTCATCCCACTCCCGGGCAGGTAGACTGACGTACTTTCCCGACTCCATACGGAACACAGTCTCCTTCGTCCGCATAGGCAGATCAAGCATGACATTTCCGAAAGCCGGAAGGGAATCAACGAAAGCAAGCTCCATATATTCAACCTGCGACGGCAGTTTGGTATACAAACTCACGTTGGAGATTGCAACCGGCGAGTAGAAGCGCAGTTGCAGACACCCATCCACCACAGACACCTGCAAAGGTTCATTGATATGGAAAGAGCGCAGGCTGTTATTGTAATACACATCTTTGGTTTCATCGTCAGACAGTATCGTGTGGAAATTCTCCGGCCGGTAATAGTTTCTTCTGACATAAAGCATACCGGTCTTGTCATCGGGATGCGTCACATTGATATTCACCTGCGAATGGCAGTTAGCCCGAACCTCCACCTTAAAGGCAAACGAACGCTCTATCAGTTCTCCCGTATGCCGGCGTGACTTCACAATCACTTTTCCTCCCAACACACTCCCTTCCGCCAGAGGCAGCAGCAGGAAACTCCCCCCGTCATGAGGCACAGCAAAGCTCTCCGTTCTCCGTTCGCCCGCAATTGTCCCTCCGGCGTTCAAGGCAGCTGCAAAAACGCTGCTATCGTCGGGCACCACACTAACAGAAGTTATGGAGCTACGCACATAATCATTGGCATAATTCAGGCTGAACTCTATTTTCCCCACTATTCTTGTCAGCTTCACGTCCTGCTCCATAATTTTACCGTCAAATACACCAAAAGCATGGCGTGCATAGTAATACTCTGCGTTCAGCGGAGCACCTTCGTCCACATTCCGGAAAGCAAGCCATTGTCCGGTTATATTTCCGGGGACGCGTATCAGGGCGTCATCCGCATCCGCGTCGCCTCTGACGGCAAGCACCAGCAATTCATACTCACCGTCGCGCAATCCCTCCGCCTTAATCTGCGAGATATTAGCGTTGTAAAGGCTCCGGACGTTCGTCACCGGATTGCCGTCCGCATCCACTATATAATGTTCAAGACGATTATATCCTGCCGCACCGCTTATCGAACGAACAATTCCGCCAGCTGCATATCTTCCGCTGCCGGCATCACCCGAATATTCCGCCTCATGCAGGCGGAACGTAGCCTCCGGGGAAGTTGCGCCCTCTCCGGGCAGCATCTGTTCCTCACTACATGCACCAAGCACAACCGACAGTAAAAAAAATATCTTTATTATCCGCATACGTACTTTATATTTAAATATACCCAAAAATTAAAAACAACATTCAACAATACTTTTAATCCGCAATAATAAATTCAACTGGAGATTTTATACAACGAATAGCCCTTGTATAGCTAACCGCCCGGTTAGATTGCGACAGGTACTTTCCGCCCACCTGGGTCAAATTTCCTGTGGCGGTGATATTGGCAAACATAGACAGAGTCCAATCCATCGTCGTATTATTTGTCTGCACACCGCTGCTGAAGAGGGCGTAGGAATAGTTCTGTCCATTTTTGGTAAACTCTATCTTATTCAGATACAAACGAGGAATTATGCCTCCGTCATAATTGATATTCAAGCGACTAAACCTGCGAACTGTTTTCGACACTCCTCCATGATTATCTACCTTTTGCTTTTCGGCATCGTCGTCGGGAGAAGGGAATTGCCAGTTTCTGTTGCCAAACAGAGAAAAGTAATCATCGGCAGAGCTGGGAACCTGATAGCCTGGAGGACACTGCAACGTTGGGTCGGCCGAGTTTATCGTCGGCCCGCCGGGAGTCGAAGCATAATTTTCGTAGGCAAAGGCAGGAGTAACCCCTTCACCCCCATATTTGAGTTCAAGTCCTCCGGTATGCCAACCCTTATAAGCATCTCCCATCAGTCTCATATATTCCTCGTCCCCACAGGTTTTCAGGTACTCATACAAATCCTGTGCTTGTGCGGCAGGGTCATTTATCTGTATCTGGTCCTCAAAGCTCCTTGCATTTCCCTTCAAGTTGAACTTGCACCAGTACTTCCCGTCAACAAACGCCACAGGCAAGCCGTTATTGGGTCTGCTCACCGGATACACCTCTGTCCTTCCGTCGGCATGGTTCACAACAAACTGTCCATGCTGTATTCTTCCGTCAGCCTCCGGATCGTTAGGCTTATAGCCTCCCAATATTCTGTAACGCGGATTTCTCATCCCGTCCATTCTCGCGCCCGGTTCTGCAGGTTCTTCCTCTTCTACGGGAACCACCTTTATCCAGTTCCCCTCAAAAGTCAAGGTACTGCCCGGCGTCAATTCGGCAGTTCCCAAATCCCCGTCGGCATACTCTATCATTTCGCACGCCGCCTTCCCATTAAAGAACGTATAAATTCTTCCGGTGAATACGGTCTTATTCTTTTCGATCGTCAACACAATCCTGTCTCCGTAATAATCCGACAGGTTTTTGTTGCGTACTTCCAAATACACATAGCGTACCTCACTGCCGGGAGCTGTGAGCTTCGTTGTCACGTTGAACCTGTTTGCCGTCATCACATTCTCCGCTCCAGTGGTCCGGGTGGCGGAAGTGACAGGAGCCACCGTCACTTCCTGATCGGTTTCTCCAACGCCTGCCAGCCTCACTACCAGTTCGGTGTCCGCCTGCAACGCCAGTTCGAAAGCAGAGCCATAATAAGGAATATACACCGTATCCCTGCTTTCGCTCACTCTTATCCCGTTGTCCAGTGCTGACTGTGCCACGTCCACCTTCACCTTCTTCGACAGGTCCGGAGTAGCCTCAATCATATCTCCTTCACTCCAAGGCTGCTCCTGAACCAGCAACTGCACATGGGCGCCCACAGCAGTCACTTTCAGTTTATACACATGATTCCGCTTGATGATATCAGGCAAGGTTGCCGTCAGCTTGTTTTTCACTCCGTTCACTTCTGCCAGGATTTCCACCTGCAACTCCTGTCCCGCCTGCTCGTACAGGGAGAACACACCCTCCTGCCGTCCAGACAAA
>OAWY01000937.1_pt1 | contig 15256 bp, 15 predicted proteins | sample 1495591 | NCBI WGS metagenome assembly OAWY01 (sample SAMEA2580283, study PRJEB22360) | human gut metagenome | biome: human gut; feature: human-associated habitat; material: faeces | place: Denmark | collected 2008/2010
TTTCGTGAGGTTCCCGGGCACAGCGCTGCTCCACAGCGTAGACGGCCCCCAGAATGACGACTGCAGCCATCAGTTCCCGATCCGGATCTCCGGCTTTTAAACTTTCCAGATTGATGGATGCCAGTTCTTCATCTGCGAATGCTTCGGCCTGCTGTTTGAGAGCTTCTGCACCAATAGCCTGACACAGGCGACGCCTCAGGTGCGTCAGGCAGCTTTGGCGAACGGCTTTGCCGTTCAAGCCAAAGCCTTGGGCGATCAGGCTGTCATAGGCGGCATATCCGTCCGCAGCCAGCGCTTCACAGCGGAATGTATCACCGAGCATCTCACGGAGCCGTTTAAGGCTGCTTGAGCCCATGTATTCATAGCAGGCAACGGGATAGTCCGTCTGTGCAGGAGTCGTCAGGGCAAGAAAGTAGTTCCCGCTGATCGGTTCTGCCGCTTCGTGCGTCTTAGCGCTTTGATGTCCTCGTCCTTGAAGCTCGAGGACATCCAGCGTTGACTCATCGGCCACTACTGTCGGACGAGTTTTGAGCTCCTCCTTGAGAGCCAGCATCAGCGGCTTTAAATAGATCTGGCCAAAATCATTGAAGTTGCGCTGAATGGTGTCGGATCCCAGACTGCAGGCATCCTGAAATTCAGCTGAGGCCCGGGAAATGGGGGTGCCGCTGCAGACCCCGAGAGCACATTCCACCAACAGTTTGTGGCCGATCTCTCGGTTGGGCACGATCGGAACTTCCTGATTGTCTGCGGTCGGAATAAAAACCTCGCCGCACGCTTCACAATAGTAGATCTGGTTGTGCGTTTCCAGAAATTCAATCTGGTCGGCCATCCGGGTATGCTTGGTTTTCAGCTTTGCCACGATTTCGCTGATGGGCTTGAGTTTCCCGCGGCAGACTTTGCCGGTTTTAGGGTCTCGTCCTGTACAAGGAAGTGATTCGGCTGGTACAGTTTCCTGGCGTTTAGGCGGTTTCTTGGGCGGATTGGGTCTTCGTCCAAGGTTTTTCCGCTCCGTATTGGGTTTATTCACTGCCCTTAGACTGGCTGCATGTTCGAGTCCGATACGCACCGGATCTGCGTCATCAAGTCTGCCGGCGGCTCGGGTCAGTGCCTGAAACTGCCGCGCCATGCTCTGCATGGTGTTGCGGGTGCCTTTGAAGACGCTGCGGACATCGTCTGGCGTAACTTCCCTGACGGCACCTTTAGTGCCCGGCATGTCCGGGCCATGCCCGTAGTGCTCGTGCCGGTACATGGCTGCATCCCGGGCAAGCCGAATCAGCTCACTGCAAAGAAAACTGACCTGCTCGTAAATGGACATGCTCAGCAAGTCCCCGTAGGGACCTGCTTCACGGAAAAACTCTCGCATTGCCGCTTTAAGAGCAGGCAGATTTTCTTTAACAGCTTCACGCTGTGCCCATAAATCACACTCGGCTTTGCAGCGCTTTTCGTGTTCGGCTTTCACCTCCTTTTCCAGCAAGGCGACATTCTGTTCTAGTGCTGTGACATGCTTTTCCCGCGAGACGACATCCTTTTGCAGCGAAGCAACGAGTTCACGCAGCTGTTCGGGCGTTAAAGCGCTGATGTCGGAGGCGGTGCGAAGCATACTCAGAACCCCAAAAAACTTTGATTTTATGGTTCTGATTTTACCATAAATATCACATTTAACAAACTGATATTTATGGAAAATACGCCGTTTTACACCGTTCTATAAACGCCTCTGCAGCAAGCCAATGCAAGACAGTAACAAACGCACTTTTTTGCTCGTTTAACTATCCCTGCCAAAGTGATTCACGCTTCACGAACAGCGGCTTGCCGTTGATGAAGTCAGCCAGCATCTGAGGGGTAACAGTCATTGCTGCCGGCCCCTGTGCCTGCATCAGCAGACGTTCGAACCGGCCTTTATGCAGTTTGCGGGTGATGAGCGTTGTGCCGCACTCATCGGTACAGATGATTTTGCAAATGCCGCGGGATCGGGAAACAAAGACGACATAGTCTTCCTGTTTATAGATATCAATGTGCAGCAGTTTGAAAGCAAGATCAGAGAGGGCATAAAAGCCATACCGCCCGTCAACAGGACAGACCACCATTGTCACCCGTTTGTCGGAAAAATCTATTGCCATGATTCCTCCGAAGAGCGAAGAAGATCCAAGGTGCTCTGAACAGCACGGTGCGGCTTAACGCGAACAGGCAGAACGGATTGCGCAGACAGCCGTTTGGGAGGATTTTCAGCCAGCGGCTCCGCCGCTGGGCATTCGGCAAAAATGCTGCATCGCCAAAAATGATGATTCGAACGGTATTGGAATCTGGGGCTGCCGATGATTCCCAAATTTGCCTGAAGTGCCGAACCGGTTTCGAATGCGGTCTGGGCTGGTCAGATTCGTGGTACAGCATGAAGCCGGCAATGACTTCGGCTTTGCTGATCGGAGGATAGGCTTGCTCGAAGACTCGTTCGTAGAACGCGAGAAAGCTCAGGCCGGAATTACGCCACCCGTAGTAGTAATAGGCCCAGTTGATGGGGCGGGACAGAGTGATCATCTTGGAAACTCCTTGGTTGTGAGAGTCTCCACAGTTTCTTCACTGCGGCCGCGCCCGTCCATGAAGCGATGGGACGCTTACAATGGTTCAAGCAGGCGATCGAAAAAATTTACATCCCGCAATTTGTGAAAGGCGGGGATGATTCCGGCGACGGAGGAAACGGTGTTCTGAAAATTAACTTTGACGGGACGGTTGAAACCGTCGCGAATATGAGTCGAATTTATTCGAAGCGAGGCTTTTGGCAGGTTGTTGTTAGACGATAGCAATTCTATCAGATGGCACGCTTTTTTTCGTTATAAATCAATCGGATAACGAAAAATACCCGGTCCTTTCAGGGCCGAGCATGAAAAATCCAGGATAACTCTGCGCGCGTTTAATGGCGTTGGTGACGCACGACACGTCGGAAATATTGCCGGGTTGCATCTCAAAGGAGACCGGGAGACGGGAAGCGATTGAGTAGAACGTCACGAGCTTGTACGCAGCCAAGCTGTCACCCGCTTTGTTGAAGCCATCACGGATATACGGGTCAAGATTTCTCGAATGGCTCGACGTCGTTGTGCTGTCAAGTGCAAACACCGGAGAGCCGTCTTCGACATCGTTGGCAAGTGCCTGGAACAGCCTCTGCATGCCCGTCTCGTCGAGACCCAGGTCATCACCCAATAGCGGGCAGCCGAAAGGATCTTCTGAGCCAGAAAAAGCAGCGCGAACTTTAGCGTCCAAACCCGATGTACGACCGGCCCACTCCAACAAATCGGTGCCGCCGGTGTTCGTGCGAGTGGCAGTCGCCTCGGGCGCAATGTCAGCGCTCAGATTGTTCACCGGTTCCGCCTTTCGCTTGGGACGGCAGGGGATGATTTCCCCCGTTTCCGGGCAAATCTTGCCGATTCTTTCGGATTTCACGGGCACGTTGAACTTTCGTTTCGGGTCATATTGGAATTGACGGCGCTCGACGTACGTCGTGCCATTTTAGTGCTTCACGCGGACAATGCGCGTTTTGATCGGGGTTTCGGACTGGGACATGGGTTTCTCTGCGGCGGTGATTGAGTACGTATATTGCACAATATACACTCATGATTTTCCAGTAAAAAAGCCCGAATTTTCGGGCTTTTTTACTCTCGGCAGGACAAGGATTTGTGAGCTTGAGTCCGTATCCGCCGACTTTTCGGATCTCGATCTCAAGATCGGTAAAAGATAGCTGTTCCATTGGAAAACTCTTAAAAATCAAATGATTGAATGACTTGTTTTTATCATTTTTATGATTTTTAAGGGATTTTTGTTTCAGCAGAAATATCCCATCTGCGTTTGCAGACGCCTGATACGACAAAAGTGTTTCTCAGCGCTTTTGTCCAGGCCCACCATAGCTTATCGCATATATTGCAATCATTACAAAGACGTGCGTCTATTCTGGGCACAAGAAATCCATCCGCTCCATACTGCATACTGATTGCATTACGAGGACATTCCCTTCACACAAATAACAGTCAAAACAACTATCCTGCGCTTCAACATGCATCACAGTTTCCTAAACATTAACAATCTGATTACAGCAAGAAAAGTGGGTTTCATCCATTTTGGAACAGCATTGAAGTTTTTCAGAAATTAAACGCCCTGTAATAAAATATGAAATACGTTACATCCAATGATTTTTTCTCTATAAGAGCCCAACCTAATATTCTTTGACACATAGATGCATATTCCGCTTCATCATACTTATTCAACCGTATGAGCTCTGATTTCAGATTTTCCAAAACAACAAATATACCATGCAAAAAGAGGTCTTTAGTTGCATTATTTCTAGATAGCGATATATCGGAAACGCATATATTTAAACCGGGTTCGTTCAAATAATAGAACTTCCCAGCTAGTTTATATATCATCAAATAAAATGGGACCTCCTCGCCAGATCTATTGTTGACTACATTTTCCAACAGATTATTTACTATCAACTCCTTTTTTTATGCATTTATTACCATTTCCTGTCGCAAGTAATATATCTTCTTTGTCTGTATATCGTATCCCGTTTTCGCCTCTGTTTAACCAGTTTGCCTCCTCTGAGACATTGTTTTTTACAATGTTTATTCTATATTCTATTAATTCGATACTTGGGTGACTATTAATAACATTAGCTAGCTTCCCCAAAATTCCCATCTCAAGCCAATCATCTGCATCAAGGTAAATCACAAATCTACCTGACGCCAACTTAGTTCCCGTATTTCGCAAATACCCCGGCCCACGATTCTTATCGCTTTGAAAAATCTTAATACTTTTATTTTTATTGGCAATTCGTTTTACTACGTTAACGCTATCATCTTCACTGCAATCATCACAGTAAATAATTTCCAAATCTAAATAATTTTGATCAACAATTGAACTTATTGCATTGTAAATTGTCTCGGAGCAATTAAAGCCAGGGATAATTATTGAAAATAACATGGTGGTTTTGAAATGAAAGCGATTAATTAATAGTCATTAATCTTTAGCAACAGAATGGATGACATGCTTCATGGTTTCTTTGAATTTTTTAATGCTGTGATTACTTCTTGTGTATTCAATTGCCTGCGTGGCTTTTAACACATAAAGTTCATCGTTATTCATATACTCATCAATCGCAATTTTAAATCTGTTCACAGAATCAAATCCATCTCCAGGAACTTCCCCGACATACTCTCCAAACCGAGAGACTAGGTCATCTCTTTCAAATGCCGAAATAATTACAGTTCCGTAAGATAAACATTCTAACCACGAAATGGGTATGCCTTCCCAAATAGATGTGTTAATCAATATGCGAGCCGATTTTAGCAACTCTTTCTTTTCTTCTCCATCAACATGCCCCTTAAATATTAAATTTTTGGGGTTATTAGGCGGGAGATATTCCCGCATCATTTTTTTATTATCGTCAATATGCCGAAAGAAATTCCCTAGAACAATAAAATTGTACTGAGGCATTTGCCTTGCTATTTCGCAGAAAATCCAGCACCGTTTTTGTGCCTCTAAACGGCCTAAGAATATTATCGTGTTCTTCTGATTTAAGTTAAACCTGTATTCAAAATCAATTTCTATTGGATTTGGCACATATGAAATTGGAACGGTATTTTCTAAATTGTATAATTCCAACGCCAGCGGGTTGAGTGAATTACCTTGTGTTATAAATTTAATCCTCTTTTCTTCGTTCATATCATGAACTAACTGATAAATTTCTTGCCTATAAAAACAAGGATCTTTTATGGATTTCATCGTCCCAATAATTGTTTTCCAAACACGTTTGGGCCGTGGATCTTGTATCCATAAAATTAGTTTCTTTTTGTCGTTTTTCTCACATTTCAATACGTAATCATCTGTTAATTCAATTGATAAATACAAGTCATAATGTTTTGCTGCGAGCCACAGTGATGAGAAAAATTTCCTCCTCGGCAACCAATGGAGATCAACATTATCGCAGTGTTCCTTTAATGCGAAAATGGATGGTAATCCGCCTTTTTTTCTCTTTTACCCAGTAGTACATCAATTTCTATGTCTTCATCTGGTATATACTTTGCAATGAACTTTCTAGCTAGGAACCCATATCCGCCATATGCAGTTCCAGCCCCACCAAAGAATTCGTCAATCAAAAGTGCTACACGAATTTTCTTTGATTTAGAGAAATGTCTGCTGACATTTTCAATCATTTTAAAAAATGGCATAAATTAAAATATCTCCACTTCAACTCGTTTACTGTAAACGCATTTCCCGAATATTTCTATGCGATATCTCGCATCTCTGCGATAAATACTAACAATCTCCCTCCCCTTCTTTCCAATTGAAACGAATTCCTTATCTTTATAGCGCTTGATTAAAGATTTTATCCTGCTCAACTTATCTTCAAATTGAGGTTCGCATGAGAATATCTTTTTATACGCGTCCAACCAATCTATAAGGTGCCGATAGGATGGATTTTTTGTATTCCAAGGCTTCTCCCTGCCTGCGAAATGCACTATCCCTGGAGTCGTTTGACAATCCGATCTATTAATAGTTTTATGAGTGTAATCTTTGTACAAATTCCATCGAGGAGGGATCAATTTAACTTTATTGCCCAACACAGCATTAAGAACATCCTGATCTTGAAAATCTAATGGGGATCTATCAATAGCAAAATTCCACAACTTCGGCTCGATATTATCTCGTCTAATCTTTTTAAGATTTAATAGCAACACTCCAGCGTTAAAATATTGCGTATGCTTGACATTCAATACTGTAGCCAAATAGTCGCGAAAACTTATTTTAGGTCGAGTTTCTGATTTTTTGTTTTGTCCTACAATAGACGTTACATATGTGTCTTTAACTGCACCAACATACACCTGATCAACGTCGATCTTATATAAATTTTGTAAGTCATCAAAAACCAAAATATCTGCATCAAGGTAAATTACCTTGTCGTATTCTGGTAACAAACTCGGGATATAAAATCTATAGAACGTTTCCACCGAAATATAGCAATAATCATCTCGCCGAGACATCAAAGACTCAATATTTATATTCTTAACTTTCGACAAATCTATAAATCTTGCCGAACTGCGATCGCCGTATAAGCTTATAGTCTTTCCAATTGCATCTTTGCAAAATTCCGGAAGCCCCTTAGATAAAACGATAAACTCAAAATTTGATTGAGAATTTTCTAATATAGATACTATGACAGTTTCCAGTTGCTTATAGTAACTCTCGTTTATAGCAAAAACAATTGGTGTTTTCATCAAAAATAAACTTCTCTAAACACATAATACAGAGTGATCATTCCCTTGAAGACATTTGCCTGCTAAGCTTTATTTTTAAGCATAGGGCCAGATAGCTCACTTGAACATTAAGATTTTTTATGAAATCCTGGATTCCGCTACAAGTTGCTAACCGATAAATCTTCTTTTTCTCTCTCAGCAAGGATAAATCTAAAAAATCTTTATCTATATCTGGGAATTTTATATTTAGTATTGAAGCAATATAGCTTAGGGTCTTGATGGAATCAAGAGCCTGCTCATTTGATAATCTGAAATCTTTTTCTTGAGAATGGTTCCAATAATAAGGTACTTCAGTATTAAGGTATTTTGCTATCTTTTCAAGCAATTCAAATGTAGACTTCGTTTGAATTCTTCTATAAGTTGGTCGGGACTCCCCACGCCTGTACTTCATTAAAGTGTTGGGTAGTATTTCCATCTTATAGTCAGTTTTAAATAAAATTTTGATCCAAAGTGCATAATCCTCCGCATAAAGGGAGTTGGGATACCCTCCAATTTTTAAAATATCTTCTCTGCGAAGAATCACACTTGGATGAACAAAGCAGTCGTAAAAAGGCAAGCACGCTTCTATTTGCGTATGAGATAATGGTTGTATTTTTCTTGTTGGTCTTCCCGTTTCTAGATAAATAGCATCTGTTCCCAATACCGTTATTCCAGAATGTTTATTCAAATATTCCATTTGTTTAGATAAACGATCAGGGAAAGCCCAATCATCAGCATCCATCCGTGCTATCCAAGGTGTTGTTGCAAACGCTAGCCCTCGATTTAACGTATAAACTAACCCCTGATTAGCCTCGTTATGCAAGACTGTAATTCTTTTATCCTTCGTTGCTAAAGTATCTAGGTAGTCAGCAGTCTCCTTTATGGAACCATCATCGATAATTAGGAATGAAAAATTTTTATATGTCTGATCAAGAATAGATTTAACAGCTTCATCTAGCCACTCTTTTCTCGTGTTGTACACTGGCATTAAAACTGTTAATTGTTTTTCACTAGTCATCCCTACATACCTTTCTATTTCGAACGATCATAATGTCATGCCGACTGTATCGTCATTGACTAAATCCTTTACCCAATTCAATCAACTCTCTCACATGCTCATCAATCGTCAAATCTAACGGCACATGAACGTAGCGTTGGTAAGAAGGTGTGATCTTTAAAGGCGCTTTGCGGACGTCGTCCATCACCTTCTTAAAGGACTCAAGACTCCACGCATCAAAGCTCCGAAGCGCTTCAGGATCCACACATTCACAACTGCCGATTGTTTCTGCAATCAGTGAAGGCGTCCCATTCCATACACTCTCCATCCCCACGGTTTCCAAAGGATCATAGAAACTTGCCAAGACTGAATAGTCACAGGCCTGGTACATCTCCTGCATCTCATTGACAAAACCCACGTATTGAATGTTTTTGTACTCGCCATCAATAGGCCTTCCGGCCACAATTAAGCATTCATCGTAGGGTGTGGTCGTGAAGTATTCCTTCAACAGAGCAAAACCCTTGCGCTTATGACTCATTGAAGGAAAGAGAAAGAGTGTCTTATTCAAGGGAAGATTGTACCTTAAGGGAACTGCCAAGTATTATCTGCCCAGAAGTAAAGCTGCCTGAAACTGCTTGCGTATGAGCTCACAAAAACACAGCTAGCCTCCATGTCCGAGTGACATCGAGGCTGTTTGGGTAAGACGGTTGCTGGGAGGGTGATTTGAAGCGATCTCGGACGCCTCAGCCGTGTCATTTTCATTCCAGTTTTCGGCAGTACATCTCCTGGCGGCACAGGTTGTAGCCCAGCATGGTCACCCAGTTGTGCGCCTCAGCCCGCTTGAAGCGATGCTGCGCACGAACGAGCCCGTGAAGACCGTCTGAATGTAGCCGAAGATATGCTCCACACGGCAGCGGATTTGGATTTTTTGCGATTGTGTGCCTTCTGCTTGGCTGTCAAAGGATGGTTGACCCGGCCCTTTTCGCAGAAACAGGGAGTTACGTTGAAGTAGCGGACGATTTCTTCGAGTTCCTTGCCGGCATAGGCAGAGTCGGCGTACAAGACTCGGCCTTCATCTTCCTCCTCGTTCAGGACCCAGTTCAGAGCCTTTGAATCGTGAACGTTTGCCGGCGTGGCGACGTTGTGGATCAGGAACTTGCTGGAGGCGTCGGCAAGAGCGTGAATCTTGTAGCCGTAGTGAACCTCGTTGTTTTTCTTCGTCCACCTGGCGTCAACATCCTTCTGGCGCTTCTTGGCAGGCTGATCATTCCACAGCTCGCCGCCCCGGCCTTGCTTGATGAGTTGATTTTCCTCACGCGTATTGCGCTGCTTGGGGGCCTCAACGAACGAGCCGTCGAGGATCATGGCGCCCGTGTTGCCGAGCAAGCCCTGCTCGCGAAGCTCCTCGAGGTGCGCGTACGTGATTGACTCGCAAAGGCCGGACTTGACGAATATTTCGCGGTAGCTCCAGGCATGTCGACGCAACGAAACGGCAGCGAACCGTTTGCCCAACAATTCTTTGACGAAGGCCTTCATGCAGCTGCGTTATCTGAAAGCCAATAAACCAACTGATCGCAACGCTTGGAAAACAAAAGAGATCCCGAAGAAAATTCGAGATCTCTTTACCCTCTTAGGTTTGCCCTTGCCCCCGCGGGTGTTCCGGGACTAGGTGCATCCCCGGGAGTTTGGGGTACTGGCTGAATTCAAAAAAATCGTACATGCAGGCCCTTGCGGCCTGCACCCTCTATCATGAAAGCTGGTGGGCTGCAGGGACTCGGCCAGACTGCGTACTACTTTTTGGTCCCATTGCGAGGCCGGTAAAAAATTGCAGGATCTGGTTTTCGCACACCATATTCCTCTCTTTTGAAGGCGCATGAAAAAGTGATCACGGAACCGGTCGAATTGACGTTCGGACGCCCGTAGTTCAAGTTTCTTTTCCCAGGGACGAGAATTCCTGCAGCCCGTGTCAACCACCCTTGCTCAGAGGAGGCTGATCATGGCCAATTCTAAGACAAGAGCGGACCGCATCATCTCTCGGCAGCTATCCCACTGCACAGTTGAAGCGGCTCACCTCAGCGCCGTCGGCATTGATGTCCACCACGACCAGCTCATCTGCTGCTTCCAGAAGTTGGACCCGATCGCGGGCGAGCTTACGTCCGAACACCGCAGCTTCGGCACAACCATCCCTCAGCTTCTGGAATTCGCCGCCTGGTGCCGTGTGCGTGAATCTTCAGTGATTCTGATGGAATCCACCGGCGTGCTCTGGTTCAGCCCATACCGCAGTCTCGAAGACGTCGGTTTCGACAACGACACGCTTGCGCTTGTCAACGCACGGGACGTCAAGGCGGCTGTCGGCCGCAAAACGGACGCTCAGGATGCCAAACGCCTCGCTGAGTACGCCAGGTTGGGGAAGTTCCACAAATCCTTCGTTCCAAGCCGCCCGTTCCGCGACATGAGGATGGTTTCCCGCGACATCATCAGGCTGAGCGACGACATCAGCCGTCAAAAGAACCGCTACAACAAGAATCTCAACTCCGTCGGCTGTCGAGCCACCTCCGTTTTCAGCGACGTGCACGGCAAAGCCGCCGGGAAGATTCTTGACGCCTATATCCGGGGCGATCGGGACTTTGAGGAGATCGTCCGCTCCGCGCGCAAACAGCTCCGCGCCACGCAGCAGGAAATCCTTGAGGCCATCAACTTCGCCATGTCTGATGCACTGCGTGAGCTCCTGAGAAGCTCCTATGAGCACCTGCAATATCTGATTGCGCGACGCGATTCTCAGATCGCGCTGTTGGAGCGCATGCAGGCGCCCTATCAGGAGTACATCGACCGCCTGATGACCATTCCCGGCGTCAAAGAGCTCTCCGCACGGCTCCTGTTCTGCGAGTTCACCAATGAGCAGCAGAGCTTCCCCGATGCAGCACACTTCGCCTCCTGGCTCGGTCTGTGCCCCGGCAACAACAAGTCCGCCGGCAAGAGCAGTAGTGGCAAGACCCCGAAGGGTAACCGCTGGGCACGCAAAACCCTGACGGAAGTCGCTCACGGCATCGGTCTCATGAAGCGTGGTGCTCTTAAGGCGCTGTTTCAGGCCTTCAAGGAACGCCGAGGTGCGAGGCGCGCAGTCGTTGCCATAGCGCACAAGGTGGCCATGATCATGTTTGCGATGATCTGGGACGGTTCAGAGTACGTCGAGACAACCTGCTCCGCGCTTCGGGATACGCGCGTAAAACGGTTGCTCCAGACATCGAAGAACCTGCGGGAACAGCGCACTGTGATCACTCTGAGTGGGCAGATCGTCGACAAAGACACTGGGGAACTGATCGGCCAGCTCAGCGTTGACGCAGCAACCTGACGGAACGCTTTCGAGCCGCCTCAATGAAGAGGCTGCGATGTCCACTTCAGGGACAGGGGCTTCGTCGTCCCTGCAGCCCACCTGCCTTCATGAAAAAACAAAGGGCTTGAACTATGCAGTTCAAGCCCTTTGTAAGAATCTGGTACGCGGTACTGGGATTGAACCAGTGACCCCTGCCGTGTGAAGGCAGTGCTCTACCCCTGAGCTAACCGCGCGCTGAGAGAAAAAGAATTGTACTGAGAAAACGATGCTTTGCAAGTGATGCATCGAACGGATACCGCCTTTACGCGATCTTACGATAATTTTTCAGGTCGTTCGCCTCTAGCGGCCTCAACGCCGAGGTTAGCAAGCGCATCGGCTTTTTCGTTGCCTGGGTCGCCGGCGTGTCCTTTTACCCAACGCCAGTCAATCTGATGCTGACTAACCAATCGATCAAGTTCCTGCCAAAGTTCGCCGTTTTTGACGGGCTTTTTGTCAGCGGTGCGCCAGCCGTTCTTTTTCCACCCGTGAATCCACCGTGTAATGCCGTCTTTAACGTAGCTGCTGTCAAGATGAATGATGATGGGACAAGGCCGTTTGACCGCCGAGAGTGCACGAATGACAGCTGTCAGCTCCATTTGGTTATTGGTCGTAAGCGCGCTGCCGCCATAGAGCTCCAGAGTGTACTTACCCCAGACGAGCCAGGCTCCCCAACCCCCTACGCCGGGATTTTTTTTGCAGGCCCCATCAGTCCAAATTTCAAGAACAGTAGGTGTAGGTGCGTGAGTCATGGTGCTTTATGGTTTTCCGCAATCGGTGCGGACGGTGTGATGGAGGTTTGAGAGAAAGTTGACGAGACACGGCCGGCGGCCGGCACGCCTGAGGTCGGTACTTTAGCTGGAATATTGGCAAATTCGCTGCAGTTGACGATTCGCGCTCCGGGACGCCGCTTTACAGCGGAGAGCAAAAGAATATTTGAGCATTGCGGCAGCCATCTGTCGCCGGCTTTGTCAAGCCACTCCCAAGCATGAAGCCGGCGTGCGCTTCGAAATCCTGGACGATAGAGTCCGAAGCGTCCGCGGTCAATTTCCAGTCCGAGAAGCGCAAACCAGTCCTTGAGACGTCGAAGCGGAATCGGCGCCATGTCGGTAGGCAGATAGGGCTTGGCGCCGAGCCGGACGGTCTGCTGCCGCATCCACCAAAAGCCTGCGCCGTTGAAGGCGGTAAGAATAAGCCGGCCTTCAGGTTCGAGCACTCGAACGGCTTCGTGAAGTGCCTGCTGAGGGTTAGGGGAAAGTTCCAGCACATGCGGAAGCGTTACGAGATCCATCGACTCATCAGCGATAGGCAAGAGCTCCGGGGCAGCGACGATGCAGCCGAGATCTCCGCTTAAGACGTCGGCGGAAACGGAAACCGTACTCTGCAGTTCGATCAGCCACTTCGACTGCATACGATTTTCGGCAAGCGTGTTGAGTTCTGGCATGCCGATCTGCAGCGCGCAGCTGCCGAAGACATCAACCGTCAATTCATCGTAGGCTTCAGCTTCCCATTCAAGGAGCAGTCGGCCTGGCGATGTGCGCAGGAACCCGTCAAACGTAAGACGTGCAGGCAGAGCTCCCGCGCCCTTGTCAGGGCGCTCGGAGCGCCCAAAAAAGCGCTGGAACATAGGTGCAGTTAACAACTCGTTGCGGAAACTTGCCCGCTGCAGAAGATTGAAGCAGGCAGAAATGCCCGGATGACGGAAGTCCGAGGCATTACAAGCATTAAGATTAACGGATTATGCAGGCCTTACGCCTGTTAACTGTTCCGGAAGTTCTCCGCTCATGAACCCGTCGTCTTTTCGATCTGCCCTTACTCAATTGTCTGTCGCGCTTTTCATAGCAACTGCGGCGGTTCATCCGACTTATTCCTTTGCGGAGGATGTTCCTCAGGATGCCCAAACGAATGCATCTGCTGGAGGGACTGTGGTCGAGACTGCGTTAACGGAAGCGGCTTTGGAGCGTGAGTCCGCAGTGCCCGCCAGCGTTTGGGATCGAATTCGCGGAGGTTTTGGTATTCCGGAACTGAATTCGCCTTTGGTGGATCGGTGGACGACGTATTACGCCAAGGATCCGGAGTATGTGCAGCGCATGGCGATGCGTGCGAGTCAATATCTCTACAACATCGTCGAAGAGGTGGAGTCTCGCGGACTGCCAATGGAGCTCGCACTTTTGCCTTTTGTAGAAAGTGCCTTCCAGCCCGAAGCCCTTTCTCGCGCAAAAGCGTCTGGCCTTTGGCAGTTCATGCCGGCAACAGGCGCGGATTATGCGCTTGAACAAAACCTCTGGCGCGATGACCGAAACGATGTATTGGAAAGCACTCGTGCAGCACTCGACTACTTTGAATATCTGCACGGGATGTTTAATGACTGGCAGTTGGCGCTCGCTGCCTACAATTGGGGTGAAGGAAGTGTTCGGCGAGCTGTTGAGCGTGCTAAACGAAGCCACAAGGCAACAGACTACGCACATTTGAAAATGCCCCGAGAGACGGCCAACTACGTTCCGAAACTGGAGGCTATCAAGCGCATCGTGAAGGATCCTGGCCGCTATGGCATTGAACTGCCCGACGTTGGCAACGAGCCCTTCTTCGTACGGATTACAAAGCCTCGCGATATTGACCTTAAAACGGCGGCGGAATTGGCCGGCATGTCTGAAGCGGAGTTCCGGCAGCTCAACCCGAGCTTTAAGCTTCCGGTCATTGTGGCATCGCACAACAATGTGATGCTTCTGCCGGCCGATCGTCTTGACTTTTTCGTCGACAATCTCGCAAGCTGGATGGATTCTGGACAGCCGCTTTCACGGTGGACAACCTATCGCCTGCAGGCGGGGGATACGCTGGCTTCTGTGGCTGAACGCTCTGGCATGACGGAATCGTTCTTGCGTGAAGTGAACGGTATCCCTGCCGGCCGCAAAGTGCTTCCGAATTCCACGCTGCTTGTTCTCGCGGATGCAGATGAGCAGACAGACATCGCTGCGGAAGAGGCAGATGCGAAGCTTCGCCTTTCACCGCTTACGACTTGGCGCCGTGTCACCTATCGTGTGCGTTCGGGCGACACACTGTCGAGCATTGCGCGCCGTTGGCACATTACGGTGAAATCAATCGTACAGGGCAACCGACTTCGTTCAGATCGTCTGCATTCCGGGCAGCGTTTAGTGCTCACGGTGCCCAATGTTGCGCGAGAACCGATTCGTACTGCAGCGAAAACTTCGGCACCATCCTCTTCTGGACACGTTATTTACGCGGTAAAGCGCGGTGATTCGCTGGCTTCTATTGCCCAGCGTTACGGTGTTTCGACGGCATCCCTTAAAACGACGAATCGATTGAGCTCCAATACCATCAGAGCCGGACAACGACTGCGCATTCCAAAGTCGGGTGAACCTATCGAGGAAGAAACGACAACTTATGTCGTTCAACAAGGGGACACCCTTACTTCGATTGCCAATCGGTACGGCGTGAGTGTTGTGAAGCTAAAGCGCTTAAATCGGCTTACCTCCAATGCTCTGAAGGCGGGCGATCGGTTAGAGATTCCAGAGAGCGATGCGCCTAAAGCACCGCCCGCACCGGCAACGGCAGCGAGACCGAGCACCACAGAGCATAGCGTGTTAAAACTCA
>OAWY01000952.1_pt1 | contig 15089 bp, 10 predicted proteins | sample 1495591 | NCBI WGS metagenome assembly OAWY01 (sample SAMEA2580283, study PRJEB22360) | human gut metagenome | biome: human gut; feature: human-associated habitat; material: faeces | place: Denmark | collected 2008/2010
TTACGAACTTATTACAATGTTTATTTGTTATTTTTATATATCAGTAGAAACACTTATATTCGCAAAAGTATTGAAACAGACTTGGTTAAAAAATATAGAATTTATGAAAACAATGAATTATTCCCTTATTCGTATTCTCTTTGCATTAGTGATTGGTCTGGTGTTGGTGCTGTGGCCTAATACAGCTGCCAGTTATATCGTTATTACGGTTGGAGTTGCCTTTTTGATTCCCGGTGTTATCAGCCTTTTCGGCTATTTCGGACGTAAGAAATCCGAAGACGGAGTTTCGCCCCGTTTTCCGATAGAAGGAGTCGGTAGTCTGCTTTTCGGACTTTGGCTGATTGTAATGCCCGAATTTTTTGCAGATGTCCTGATGTTCTTGTTAGGTTTTATCCTGATAATGGGAGGGGTGCAGCAGATAGCTTCCTTGTCAATGGCTCGTCGTTGGACACCTGTTCCGGGAGCATTTTATCTGGTTCCCGCTTTGATTTTAATTGCGGGCATCGTTGCTTTATTCAATCCGACAGGAGCACGTAATACAGCGTTTATAATTATTGGTATCAGTAGCTTGGTATATTCGCTTTCTGAATTGATAAACTGGTTTAAGTTTGTACGTTGCCGTCCGAAGAACCCGATATCACATCACGATGAGGATATTGAGGATGCGAAGATTATTGAATAAAATAAGAAAAAGAAGAGGGCTACCTCACGGTACCCCTCCACTGCAAACTTAAAACAACCAACAAAAGAAATAGATCATTTCTACTTTATGTCCGATGAAAACTTCTTCATCGGACATTCTCTTTTTCTATCTTACAAATAATAGTTCTCTGTATTTCGGAAGTGTCCACATCTGGTTGTCAACGATAAGTTCCAACTTGTCGATGTGATAACGAATTTCTTCCAGTGCCGGAACAATCGTGTCGTGATAAGCAATGGCTTTTTCACGTTCGCTTTCAATCTTGTTCGCCACTTTACGCGCTTCTACCATTGCGTCTACATGCTCTTTGATGAAGGCTGTACGGTCAGCAATTTCTTCGATAAGTTCCAGATTCTTTGCTGATAGTTTCGCCGCTTTTTCTGCCGGAAACAGGGATTGCATTTTATAGACGTTATTAATCAAATCCGTCTGATACTGGGTTGCAACCGGTATAATGTGGTTCATAGCCAAGTCACCCAATACACGGGCTTCAATCTGGATCTTCTTCGTGTAGGTTTCCCATTTCACTTCATTGCGTGCTTCCAACTCTTTCTTTGTCATTACACCGGTAGCTTCGAACATGGCAATTGTTTCCGGTTTCAGGTAGTTGTCGAAGATAACGGGAACACTCGTTTCACAATCCAGACCACGGCGTGCAGCCTCTTCTTTCCATTCGTCACTGTAGCCGTTGCCGTCGAAGTGAATGGCTTTACATTCTTTGATATATCCGCGAATGATTTCAAGGATAGCGGAAACTTTCGGTTCTCCTTTTTCAATTAGAGCGTCCACGTCTTTCTTGAACTTCGCTAACTGGTCTGCTACTGCGGAGTTCAGCGCAATCATTGCAGAGGCGCAGTTTGCTTCGGAACCTACGGCACGGAATTCGAAACGGTTTCCGGTGAAGGCAAAAGGAGAGGTGCGGTTACGGTCTGTATTGTCAATCAACAATTCCGGTATCTGCGGAATATCCAGTTTCATTCCCTGTTTGCCGCTAAGGCTGATTAAATTGTCTTTTGTGCTGTTTTCAATATGGTCTAATACTTGCGATAACTGCTTTCCGAGGAAAGAAGATATGATTGCGGGAGGTGCTTCGTTGGCGCCTAAGCGGTGGGCGTTGGTTGCACTGGAGATAGAAGCCTTCAGTAACCCGTTATGATGATAAACTGCCATTAACGTATTTACTACAAATGTCACGAAACGCAGATTGTCTTCCGGTGTCTTCCCCGGTCCCATTAATAAGATTCCCGTATCAGTACCCAATGACCAGTTGTTGTGCTTACCGGAACCGTTGACACCTTTAAATGGTTTTTCATGAAGCAATACACGGAAACCGTGTCGACGGCTTACCTTGCGCATCAATGACATAATCAATAAGTTATGGTCATTTGCCAGGTTACATTCTTCGAATATCGGAGCTAACTCGAACTGATTAGGAGCAACCTCGTTGTGACGGGTCTTTACGGGAATACCCAATTTCAGAGCTTCAATTTCGAGCTCTTTCATAAAAGCAGCTACACGGGTGGGGATAGCACCGAAGTAGTGGTCTTCCAACTGCTGGTTTTTAGCACTGTCATGTCCCATTAAGGTACGTCCTGTCATTAATAAGTCAGGGCGGGCAGCATATAAACCTTCATCAACTAAAAAATATTCTTGTTCCCAGCCAAGGTAGGCAACCACTTTTTTCACTTCCGGATTGAAATAATGGCAGACGTCTACGGCTGCTTTGTCTACTGCACGTAATGCTTTCAATAATGGAGCTTTATAGTCAAGGGCCTCGCCGGTGTATGCAATAAACACAGTCGGGATACAAAGAGTATCATCTACAATGAATGCAGGAGATGAAGGGTCCCAGGCACTATATCCACGGGCTTCAAAAGTATTACGGATACCTCCATTCGGGAAAGAGGAAGCATCCGGCTCTTGCTGAACAAGTAATTTGCCCGTAAATTCTTCCATCATGCCACCTTTACCGTCATGTTCAACAAAAGCATCATGTTTTTCTGCCGTACCTTCGGTCAGGGGTGCAAACCAGTGGGTATAATGAGTGACACCCATTTCGATAGCCCATTTTTTCATGCCGGCAGCTACTTCGTCAGCAATGCTACGGTCTAGCGGAGCACCATTATCAATAGCATCAATCAGTGCATTATACACTTTGCTGGGAAGGTATTTAAACATCTTTTCCTTGTTGAACACATACTTGGCGAAATATTCCGACGGACGTTCAACAGGAGTTGCTACCTCAACCGCTTTCTTCTTGAAAGCAGTCTCTACTACTCTGAATCTTAGTTTTGACATAATACCTAATTTGATTTGTAGTTAAATATGTTAGAGTAAATAATTACGTTCTCTTATATGGTTAGTTGTATGCTGATTCTCCGTGTTCGTAGATATCCAGCCTTTCTTCTTCAACTCGTGCCGGAACGCGGAGTCCGTGGACTTTGTCGAGCACTTTGAAGATGATGAATCCCATACCTGCTGCCACCTCTTACATCATAATAAGAGAACCATTCTATGTCTGCTCAAAGCCAGTTCTTTATTCTTCTCATGGCTTCAATGCAGTCGTTACGTTCACCGAATGCCGTCAGACGGATATAGCCTTCGCCGCTGGGGCCAAAACCTACACCGGGAGTTCCGACTACGTTGGCCTCATACAACATCTGCTCAAAGAACCGCCATGAAGAAAGGCCATTCGGGGTTTTCACCCATAAATAGGGAGCGTTGACTCCTCCGTAAACTTTCAATCCGCTAGCTTCCAGTCCTTCCTTCATGATTCCTGCATTGGTCATATAATAGTTAATCGTTTCTTTAATCTGTTCCTTTCCTTCTGCGCTGTAAACTGCTTCTGCCGCCCGTTGAGTGATATAGGAAGTGCCGTTGAACTTAGTACATTGGCGGCGGTTCCACAGTCTGTTGAGTGGGATTCTGTCTCCTTCGAGTGTTGCGGCGGTAAGTTCTTTGGGGACTACAGTGTATCCGCAACGCACTCCGGTGAATCCTGCCGTCTTCGAAAAACTACGGAACTCAATGGCGCACTTCTTGGCTCCCTTGATTTCATAAATAGAGTGGGGGACATCCGCATCCTGAATATATGCCTCATAAGCAGCGTCGAACAGGAGTAACGTGTCATTTGCCAAAGCGTAATCTACCCATTTCTTCAATTCCGGTTTTGTCAGTGTAGTGCCAGTCGGGTTATTCGGATAGCAGAGATAGACAATATCTATCCGTTTGTCCGGAATTTCGGGTATGAAGTTATTTTCACTTGTGCAAGGCATATAAGTTACATTACTCCACTTACCTGTTTCTTCCTCTAATACTCCGGCACGTCCGCACATGACGTTACTGTCTATATAAACCGGATAAATAGGGTCTGTGACGCCGACACTGTTGTCATGACGGAGAATATCTCCGATATTTCCAGTATCGCTTTTTGCTCCGTCGCTGATGAATATCTCTGAAGCGGAGAAATGAATACCGCGCGGAGCAAAGTCATTTTTTATAATTGCTTCAATTAGAAAATCATATCCCTGTTCAGGACCATATCCGCGGAATGTATCCTTATCGGCTAGTTCTTCTACTGCTTTGTGCATTGCTTCGATACAAGCCTTGGGAAGTGGCTGAGTAACATCGCCGATACCTAGCCGGATGATGTCCTGCTTGGGATGCGTTATCCTAAAAGTATTTATCTTTTTTGCTATATCCGAGAATAAATAGCTTCCCGGTAATTTTAAAAAGTGTTCGTTTACTAATGCCATGTGGTTATTGTTTTAAGTTTCTATCAATTATTATTATTAATTCTTCATTTTCAACCCCTCAACCCTCGATTTCTTCAATTTCTCCGTCAAAAACTTTAGTTGCCGGTCCCGTCATTAATATATGGCCCGAGGCTTCATCCCATTCAATGGTGACTGTACCACCGTCCATTATTATATCGCTTTTTCTTCCTGTAAGCTCGTTGATGAAGGCTGCTACTGCGGTAGCACAAGCACCTGTCCCACAGGCTTGAGTAATTCCCGAACCTCTTTCCCATACTCTCATCCGTATAGTATCTTTGCAGACAATTTGTGCAAACTCTACATTGGTTCTGTCGGGGAAAAGATGATGATTCTCCAATTCAGGGCCGATTTCCGGCAAATTAATCTGGGTAATATCATCCACGAAAGTAACCAGATGAGGATTTCCCATTGATACTCTGGTTGATCGGAAAGGATATTTATCCTCAAAATGAACTTCTCCTGTTTCTAATGGACTGCCCATATCTACTGTGACTGCTGTAACTGTTTTTCCTTCTACATGAAGTTTCAGAATTTTAATTCCCGACAGTGTGTCCAGAGTGATTTCTGTTTTATCAGTCAAGCCATATTCATATACATATTTGCCTACACAACGGCTTCCATTACCACACATCATCGCTTCCGAACCGTCTGCATTGAAAATACGCATACTGAAATCAGCCTTATCAGAGTTTCCGATCAATATAAGTCCGTCACTCCCAATTCCTGTATGGAACTTGCTCCATTCGATTGCTTTCTTTTCAGGAGCTGCTATCGGATAGTTGGTAGTGTCTACATATATGTAGTCATTTCCTGCTCCATGCATTTTAGTGAACTTAATCTTTTTTGTCATTTTGACTTGTATTTGCTGGTTGTTGTATCCTTTTGTTTTATTACAACGCAAAGGTATGACTTTTTGCTTTATGTTTTATTGAAATATATATCTAATCTCTATTTATTTTATGTAAACTTTCAATTGTTTCGTATATAGCTATGTTTGGTTATAATCTGAAATTATATATATATGTATATTGATAAACTGTTATTTAGGTGAATTGTTTTGCATATACTTTCATAATATATAAAGAATAATTAGCCTTGATAATCTTTAAATTTAGTCATAAGAATAGGAAAAAACTCCTTTTTGTTTTGACGAAATGAAAGCGGATAGCTTTATTTCACTATCATATTGCTTGCCGGATACTCTGAAGAACCTTTTCCCGTATTCATTGTTCTAGCACTATATTAATATAAAAATGTAGAGATATGAATATAGAGAAACAATTAGAAACAGCAGTACGAACCAATCATTTGGTATTGGTTGTATTTTATGCGGACTGGTCGCCTCATTACGAATGGATAGGGCCGGTACTCCGTACTTATGAGAAGAGGACAATCGAATTAGTACGAGTAAATGTTGGAGAAGATAAGGCAATAGCCGATGCGCATAACATAGATACTATTCCGGCTTTTCTTTTATTACATAAGAGAAATGAACTCTGGAGACAAGTTGGGGAGTTGACAGTGGAAGAACTGAAAGATGTATTAGATGATTTCAAGTGATCGGACTGTAATCTTTTATAAGTATGCATAGAAATATCAATTTCTTCCTCAATTAAAAATAACGAAAAATGTAGTGTATTGATAATTAAGTTCTTATATGTTTGCATTTTTCTTTAAAAGAAACCATACGTTTGACACCGAGAAATAGCCCGTTCCTTTTAAAGGAACGGGCTGTTTCATTAATGTTGAAGGATAGAGTATTGAATGTGTATGTTTTATTTATTCTTTTTTAGTTCTTCCAACAAAACAACCGGCTCATTGGTCGTAATGAAATCTACTTTCTGTTCAATTAACCACTTCATTTCTTCGGCTTCGTCCACTGTCCACACATTGACTTTCAGACCAAGGTCATGAGCTTCTTTAATCCATTCGGGATGTTTTTTAATCACTCCCATGTGATAGTCAAGACCCGTAGCCCCGAGTTCTTTTAATTCTTTCGGAGATAATTCACCGTTCAGATAGAATACCGGAGTGCCGGCAGGTGCCAGGCGGATAAACTCTTTCATGGCATGCAATGAGAAAGTGATATATTCCATGCGGCTCTCTAATCCCATTTTTTTCACCGTAGCCAGAATTTCCTGAACGGCTTTGGTCTCGCGCTTTTTGCTGTTAAGTGCTTTCAGTTCAAGTATCAGTTTAGTATTATGTTCTTTTCCGACTTTTAAGTACTGCTCCAGACTTGGGAGGTTTTCTCCATTTGATAATTTCAACCCAGTGAGCGCGTCTCCTTTAGAATACTCCATAGGTCTCATTTTGTACACAGGATCATGATTGACTACTAACTTGCTGTCTTTAGTAAGCCAAACATCAAATTCTGAACCATAACAACCGATAGAGTCTGCTTTTAGAAGTGATGTAATACTGTTTTGTGATGATCCCGGGGTTTTCCAGAAACCGCGGTGAGCAATTGCTTTTGTCTGCGCCTGCATACAACATGCAGCCATTAAAAGGGCGGAACCTATCATCATTTTTTTTAAATTCATTCGTTTTATCTTTTAAAGGGTTTATATAGGTTTAATTGGGTTTGGCTTCAAAATTATAAAAAAGAAAACGCAAATTAGTCAATTATATGCTAATCTGCGTTAATCCTTGGGATTTAGAATCGAAATACTACAAAAAAGTAACAGAAATAACCGATTCTGTGATTCTTTCTGTCGTCAGTTAAGTATAGGCTTCTTCATGTATTCCTTTTACTGCGCGTCCGCTCGGTTCATTCAGGTTCTTGAAGGCGATATCCCATGCCAGCGCTTCTGCTGTAGAGCAGGCTACGCTGGGAACACTGGGTACACTGCGTGCTGCACTTTCGCTGGGGAAATGTTCTTCAAAGATACTGCGGTAATAATATTCTTCTTTATTTTGCGGGGTATTGATAGGGAAGCGCCTGGCCGCGTTTTCCATTTGTTCATCACTTACGGCAGCAGTGGTTATTTCTTTTAACGTATCAATCCAGGAATACCCTACACCGTCACTGAACTGCTCTTTCTGTCTCCATGCCACGCTTTCCGGTAGCATATCGGCAAAGGCTTCGCGTACGATTCTCTTTTCAATGTTTTTTCCGGGACACATTTTGGCTTTCGGATTCAACGTCATTGCGACATCAAGAAACTCTTTGTCTAAGAATGGTACACGTCCCTCTACGCCCCAAGCTGACAAACTTTTATTAGCACGAAGACAGTCATACATGTGTAATTTAGAAAGTTTACGTACTGTTTCTTCATGAAATGCTTGTGGGGTGGGAGCCTTATGGAAATAAAGGTATCCTCCGAAAACTTCGTCGGCACCTTCTCCGCTCAGCACCATTTTGATTCCCATGGATTTAATGACACGTGCCAATAGATACATAGGAGTGGAAGCCCGTACGGTAGTTACATCATACGTTTCGATAAAATAGATAACATCACGGATCGCATCTAGTCCTTCCTGCACGGTGTAGTTTATTTCGTGGTGTACGGTACTGATATATTCGGCAACCTCACGTGCTTTTATCAAATCGGGTGCACCTTTCAGACCGATAGCAAAGGAGTGAAGTTGAGGCCACCATGCATCGCTTGCTCCGTCTGTTTCTATACGTTTGGCCGCATATTTCTTGGCAATGGCGGAGATAACAGAACTATCCAAGCCACCGGAAAGAAGTACTCCGTAAGGCACATCACTCATTAATTGGCGATGAACGGCATCTTCTAATGCTTCTTTCACATCGCCGGCTTTCGCATCGTTGTCTTTTACAGTTTCATATTCCGTCCAGTCGCGTGCGTACCAACGTTTCATTTGCCCTTCCTTGCTGTAATAGTAATGTCCCGGAAGGAATAATTCATACTCATCGCAAAATCCTTCAAGAGCTTTCAGCTCGCTGCCGAAATATATTTTCCCGTCTTTGTCCCTGCCTATATATAAAGGTATGACGCCAATTGGGTCACGGGCAATCAGAAATTCATCTTTTTCTTCATCGTAGAGAACGAATGCAAAGATTCCGCTGATATCTTCCAAAAAGTGAATGCCTTTGTCTTTGTAAAGGGCAAGAATAACTTCACAATCACTTCCCGTCTGAAAATCATATTTTCCGGCATATCGGGTACGGATTTCCCGGTGGTTATAGATTTCACCGTTTACGGCAAGTACTTGTTTCCGGTCGGGAGAGTACAAAGGCTGCCCTCCACTTTGCGGGTCGACAATTGAAAGGCGTTCGTGTGCCAAAATCGCACTTCCACCTACATAGATACCACTCCAGTCCGGTCCGCGGTGACGGATTTTCTGAGCCATTTTCAATGCTTTATCTCTTAGCTCCTTGGTTTGAGCTTTTATATTGAGTATACCTGCTATTCCACACATAACTTTAATTTTTAGTTGTTAAATAAGTATCTATTTCCGCAGCCGTCTTTCGTCCTCCTGCCATGGCGCGTACCACCAGACTGGCTCCGGTAGCAGCATCTCCGGCAAGAAATACATTATCGGCAAAATTCGGTTGTTCCGGTTTTAAGAATCCCATGGCCAGCAATACCATATCTGCCTCGATCACCTCTTTTTTCCCGGTAGGTTTCAGTGTCGGACGTCCTCCGTCTGTTGCCGGAATCCATTCTACTTCTTCCACTTCCACACCTGTTACGTTCCCATTTTTTCCTAGGAATTGATTGGAAGTGAGGCACCAGCGGCGTATGCAACCTTCTTCATGGCTGGAAGTAGTCTTGAGGACTACCGGCCACTGCGGCCAGGGGGTAGACGGGTTATGTCCCACGGGTGGCTGGGGCATGATCTCAATCTGCGTTACGCTGGTTGCTCCTTGGCGCACACTAGTTCCGATGCAATCCGACCCCGTATCTCCACCACCAATGACAAGTACCTTTTTACCCTTGGCATTCACTAATTTATCTTTGGAGAAAGTTTGTCCTTCCAGAATCCTATTCTGTTGGGCCAGCATTTCAAGTGCAAAGTAAATACCTTTCAAATCCCGTCCCGGAATACTTAAATCGCGTGCTGCCGGTGTTCCCGTACAGATGCAGTAAGCGTCGAATCCCTCCGGTAAATGATTGACGTCAATTTCTACTCCCATTTCAAACTTGATTCCTTCCGCAGTTAAGATATTCATGCGCCGGTCAATCACATTCTTATCCAGTTTAAAATTGGGAATACCGAAACGTAGCAATCCGCCGGGAGCTTCGTTCTTATCAAATAAGGTTACTGAATATCCTTTTAGATTGAGTTGATTGGCCACGACCAGTCCGGCAGGACCGGCACCAATAACCGCTACTTTCTTTCCGTTTCTTTCCGGGGTCTGTATTTGTATATATCCTTCACGAAAAGCTGCTTCAACGATAGCCGCTTCGTTTTCGCGAATCGTCACAGGTTGGTCACATGAAAGTTTTAGTACACAAGACTTCTCACAAAGGGCTGGACAAATACGCCCCGTAAATTCAGGAAAGTCACAGGTGGACGATAGGATTTCGTATGCCTCTCTCCATTTCCCTTTGAATAAAGCGTCCTGCCATTCCGGTTGTTTATTCCCTATCGGGCATGCCCAGTGGCAGAAGGGTACGCCACAGTCCATACAGCGAGAAGCCTGTAACTTGCGGCTGTTTGTATTCAATGTTTGTTCTACCTGGCTGTAATCAGTGATTCGTTCGTTCACAGGGCGGTATCCCGCTTCCTGTCGAGGTATATTTAAAAAAGCTCTAGGATCTCCCATTTTCTTTAAGTTTTAAGTTTAATTTTAGTCCCGCATGGAAACCTGGCTCCGGCATCTGCCGGTTGTCGGTTAATAGTCTCTTTGCATATCTGCAATCTTTTGTTGTAACTTTCTCATTTGCTCTTCCTGTAGCACTTTTTTGTACTCGATAGGCACTACCTGGATAAATTGATCGACATAATGATTCCAGTCATCAAGCATGGTACGTGCCAGTTTCGAACCTGTATATAAGTAATGTTGACGAATCAGTTCGTGTAATTCTTTTCGGTAACTGGCTTCTTCAATCAGTGAAAGTTCTACCATTTCCATATTGCAGAAATAGTCAAAGTTTCCTTCCTTATTCCATACATACGCTACCCCACCACTCATACCGGCAGCGAAGTTGCGTCCTGTCTGTCCGAGAACCACCACACGTCCTCCAGTCATATATTCGCAACAATGATCGCCTACACCTTCTACTACGGCTACTGCACCGGAATTACGTACAGCAAAACGTTCACCTACACGTCCGTTGATATACACTTCACCACTTGTAGCTCCATAAAGTAACGTATTGCCTGCAATCGTATTCTTTTCAGCTTCGAAGTTGCTACGGATAGGAGGGAGTACGGCAATACGACCACCGCTTAACCCTTTTCCCAGATAATCGTTAGCCTCGCCTTCCAGTTTGAAATTAACTCCCGGTACTAAGAATGCACCGAATGACTGACCTGCCGAGCCTTTGAATTTCACGTTCAACGTATGTTCCGGTAATCCTCTTTCTCCATACTTCTTGGCGATGACGCCGGAAAGCATAGCGCCGATAGCACGGTCGGTATTAGCTATCGTATATTCCAGAGAAATCTCTTTCTCATGTTCAATAGCCGCCTGAGCTGCATCAATAATCGTCACATCCTTTACAGTAGAAATAGCATGGTCCTGGTCAATGACGTGGCGGATAGCTGCACTATTGTCAATGCGTGTCAGTAATCTTGTGAAATCAATTAATGCGTGCTTCGGATTCGGGTCGTCCGTCCCCGATTTACGTTCAATCAAATCAGTCCGTCCGATGATGTCGTCCATTTTTGTGAATCCCATTTCAGCCAGATATTCCCGGACTTCCTGTGCCAGGAAAGTGAAGAAATTTACTAGGTATTCGCTACGGCCATGGAAGCGTTTGCGCAGTTCCTCATTCTGGGTGGCAACTCCAACCGGACAAGTATTTTGATGACATTTCCGCATCATCACGCAACCTAGTACGATGAGGGCGGAAGTGGCAAAACCGTATTCTTCGGCTCCCATTAATGCCATTAGGATAATATCTCGTCCGGTTTTTAACTGGCCGTCGGCTTGCAGTACTACCTGTCCGCGAAGTCCGTTCAAGACTAATGTCTGCTGTGTTTCGCTTAATCCCAGTTCGGGAGAGATACCTGCATAACGGATAGAAGAAGCGGGCGAAGCCCCTGTACCGCCTTCCGCTCCGGAGATCACAATCAAGTCCGCTTTCGCTTTTGCCACACCGGCAGCAATTGTTCCAACGCCACTTTCCGCTACCAGTTTCACGCTGATTTTTGCTTGTGGATTTATGTTCTTCAAATCAAAAATCAGTTGAGCCAAATCTTCGATAGAATAAATGTCGTGGTGGGGAGGAGGAGAAATCAGCGAAATTCCCGGAATAGAGTGACGTGTTTTGGCAATCACATCGTTCACTTTGAATCCGGGAAGTTGTCCGCCCTCGCCCGGTTTGGCTCCTTGGGCAATTTTAATCTGTATTTCATCTGCATTTACCAAATATTCTGTCGTCACGCCAAACCGGCCGGAAGCTACTTGTTTAATAGCACTTCGCATGGAATTTCCATCAGGTAACGGCTGGAAACGGGCAGCATCTTCACCCCCTTCACCCGTATTGCTGCGTCCGTGGATCCTATTCATGGCAATAGCTATTGCTTCATGTGCTTCCTTGCTGATAGAGCCGAAAGACATGGCACCCGTAACGAAGCGGCGTAAGATGCTTTCCACCGGTTCTACCTGTTCGATAGAAATCGGATTACGACGGAACTTTAAGAAATCGCGCAGGAAAATAGGTTTTTCCTTTTCATCTACCAAGTGAGTGTATTCCTTAAATTTCTTGTAACTACCCAAACGGGTGGCCAACTGTAATGTACTGATTGTTTCAGGATTCCAGGCATGTTTTTCTCCGTCTTTACGGAAAGAATACAAACCTTTATTCGGTAATAATCCGCCTGCCTCTGCTGCAAATCCTTCATTATGGAAAGCAATGGCGTCTCTAGCTACCTCCTCCAATCGGATACCTCCAATCGGTGAACCTAGTCCTCCGAAATATGCTTTGCTCAGTTCTTCACTCAAACCGATAGCTTCAAAGATTTTTGCTCCCCGGTAAGAACGGATCGTAGAGATACCCATTTTACTCATAATCTTGAAAAGTCCCTTGCAGATTGACTTGATGTAGTTTTTCTCTGCCGTGGCATAATCTAGTTGGATATCTTTGTTTTTTACCAACTTATCAAGAATAGCAAAAGCCATGTATGGATTTAGGGCGCTTGCTCCGAATCCCAGCAATAATGCAGCGTGCATCACTTCACGTATTTCACCGCTTTCCACAACCAGCGCTGTCTGTACGCGTTTCCCTACAGAAATTAAATGATGATGAACGGCACTCACTGCCAGAAGTGAAGGAATCACTGCATGAGTGGCATCTACATTCCGGTCTGTCAGGACGATATAGTTTACTCCTTCTGTTACGGAGGCCTCCGCCTGTTTGCAAAGTTCGGTCAGTGCTTCCTGTAATCCGGCTTTCCCTTTGGCTACTTCAAACAACATCGGCAGTTTGACAGTCTTAAAACCTTTATAGCGGATATTGCAAAGGATATCCAGCTGTGTATTGCTTAGGATCGGGTGATTCAGACGTACCATTTTACAATGGCTTTCACTAGGTGTCAGAATATTCATACCGACTGCTCCGATATATTCCGTCAATGACATCACCAATTCCTCGCGTAGCGGGTCAATTGGCGGATTTGTCACTTGGGCAAATTGCTGGCGGAAATAATTGTAAAGCAACTGCGGCTTGTCCGAGAGTACAGCCAGCGGAGTGTCGTTACCCATTGAATGAATCGGTTCGGCTCCGGTACTTGCCATGGGTATAATCAGTTTCTCGATATCCTCCTTTGAGTAACCGAAAGTACGGAGCATCCGGTCGTAATTCTCTACATGATGAGGCATTTTGCGTCCGCTTTTCAATTCATCCAGTTCGATACGGTTTGTAGACAACCAGATACGGTACGGTTTTGCTTCCGCCAGTTGTTTCTTCAGCTCACCGTCATAAAATATTTTGCCTTTTTCCGTATCAACCAGTAGAATTTTACCCGGTTGCAGCCGTCCTTTCTCTTTGATATCTCCCGGTTCGAAATCCATTACACCGACTTCTGAGGCAACCACCATCATATCATTTTGGGTAATCAGGTAACGGGCGGGGCGCAGACCGTTACGGTCGAGCATACCACCGGCAAAGCGTCCGTCGCTGAATAACAAGGCAGCCGGTCCGTCCCAAGGTTCCATTAGTATGGAATGATATTCATAAAAGGACTTCAAATCTTCACTGATAGGGTTCTTCTCATTGAAAGACTCCGGCACAAGCATTGCCATTGCGTGAGGCAGGCTCAATCCTGACATTACCAAAAACTCCAGCACGTTGTCCAATGAGGCGCTATCACTCATGCCCGGCTGTATAATCGGACGGATCTCTTTGATATCCCCGAGAGTGGGAGAGGAGAGTACACTTTCGCGAGCTTCCATCCACCCGCGGTTGCCGCGAATCGTATTGATTTCACCATTGTGTGCCAGAAGGCGGAAAGGTTGTGCCAATCCCCATGTCGGGAAAGTGTTAGTACTGAAACGGGAATGCACCAAAGCCAACCCGCTGGTGAAGTAATTGTTCGTCAGGTCGGGATAATAGTTCCGTAGCTGCAATGACGAAAGCATACCTTTATATATAATACTTTTTGTAGAGAGCGAAACGATGTAAAAATCCTCTTTCGCCGGAATGGCTGACATTCTGACTTTATTTTCTATTCTTTTACGGATCAGATACAGTTTGCGGTCGGCAGTTTCTGTCTCAGTAAATCCCGTGATAAATACCTGTTTGATATCCGGTTCGTTAGCCAAAGCCGCTTCTCCCAGAATTTCCGGGCAAGTAGGTACATTACGCAGATGCATCAGCGTAAGTCCTTCTTTTTCGATTTCCTCAATAATGATACTCAAAATAGTTGCCTGGTCTTTCTCTTTTTTCGGTAAAAAAAGCAGACCGGTGCCATAACGTCCCTTTTCCGGAACGGGAATACCCTGCAATAAAATAAACTCATGCGGAATTTGTAACATAATGCCTGCACCGTCCCCGGTTTTGTTGTCTGCACCTTCGGCACCGCGGTGGCGCATATTCTCTAATACTTTTAAAGCCGACTCAACAATGTCGTGTGACTTTTCTCCGTGAATGTTTACCAGCATACCAACACCGCAGGCATCGTGTTCGTATGCCGCATCGTACAAGCCCATCTGTTGGGGCTGTCGTTGGTAAGGGAATCCTTCTGTTACGTTGTTAAAAAGTTCTTGTTTCTTCATTCTTACTAGCTTTATTGTATGATAATACCTGTTTGATGTATCAAATTGTTTGGCAAAGTTAATATTTTAATTTCAAAATGATAGTGAAATTTAGCTTTTGTGTGACGCGAAATGAGAATAGGAATCTTTATTCTTTTAATTTGTTATTAAAAACAGGAAATTTGCTTTTAATTTGTTAGCTTATTTATCCTTATTTGAAGCTGATTGTAATTTGTTTCTTTTTGAGCTAAAAATAATATATTATTTAACTTTTTGA
>OAWY01000956.1_pt1 | contig 15044 bp, 10 predicted proteins | sample 1495591 | NCBI WGS metagenome assembly OAWY01 (sample SAMEA2580283, study PRJEB22360) | human gut metagenome | biome: human gut; feature: human-associated habitat; material: faeces | place: Denmark | collected 2008/2010
GTAGGCAACCGCCGTATTGGTATGGTTGTTATTGATGAGGCGCATACGGTAACCACCTGGGGCAAAGAGTTTCGTGTGGACTACTGGTTTTTGGGGCGTTATCTGAGTGCCTTGAAGCAGAATCTCGGTTATACATTTCCTTTGTTTGCGTTGACTGCCACTGCCGTATGGAATCCCAAGGGTGGCAATGATATGGTATTCGAAACTATCCGTTCGTTGCAAATGGAGCCCTGTGTGCTTTATGTCGGTACGGTGAAGCGTAAGAATATCGGTTTTGATATCCGGCAGCTTACGCTGGAGGAGGGAGAAACTTACGACAAAGGAAAACAGCGTGTCATATCCGAACGTGTGGAAAACTTTCTCGACGGACATAAAACACTGCTCTACTATCCCTTTGCAGGTGGCATAGACATGCGTATAAAAACCTGGGTACGTTCTGCCGACTGGCGTTTGGTGGCTTCTTATTATGGCAAGAAAGACAAAGAACAGAAAGCCGCCATTGTACAAGAATTTAAGGAAGGCATGAAACGGATGATTGTTGCCACAAAAGCTTTCGGTATGGGAGTAGATATCAGTGATATCGACCGCGTCTACCATGTGGCGCCTTCCAGTACCTTCGTCGATTATATTCAGGAAATAGGTCGTGCTGCTCGTGATGCGGATGTTCAGGGTGTTGCTGCCACCGACTATCATGAACGCGACTTTTATTATATGAAACGCTTGCATCAAACCGGCAATATTGCGCAGGACCAGTTGGCGTTGATCTTGAAAAAACTCATGGAAGTATACCGGATGAAGGGGGAGAAAGAAGAAATTCTCGTATCGCTGTCCGACTTTGAGTTTGTGGTAAAGCTGCCGCGTACAAAAAACAAGCTGGAGTATGAATCCGAGTTGGGGCAACTCATCAAAACCGCCCTGTTATGGTTGGAGGATGATCTGTCACAACGTTACGGAAGGCGTCTGCTGGAGGTGAGCCCGCAAAATCTGCTGACGGAGGGATACATCCAAGATAAAACAGGTGATGCCTTTGTGCGCGAATTCCGGGCCTATCTGACGAAAGTGGAAGATGAAGAAGGCGTTTATCGCGCACGCTTGGATAGTCTTTGGGAGGAACGTTTTCCTGAATTGGGGTATAGGGAGTTCAAACAGAAGCTGAATAACGGAACGTTATGGGAAGGCTCTCGTGCCGTTTCCGTTGGCAAGCACGAGGTGTTGCTGAAAGAGGATACGGCGGTGATCCGCCAGCGTATGGATTCACTGTTCAAAAGTTTGGTGACGATGCTGAAAACCGCTTTGTTGAAAACGAAAGGCCGTTTCGATGAAGAAGAGCTGCGCGCGGTGTTTGCCGAGCATGGCATGGATGTTCCCTCTGCCAAACGTTTCATTGGTTCGTTGCTGGAGAGCCGTACTGAAGAAGGGCGCAGCGTGAGCTACATCAGCAGTGTCAAGAAGAAAGAATCAAATGAGCTTTCGTTTACGGTTACCAAAGGTTTCGACCTGCTCTTGTCGCGTTATCAAAAGCTGTTTACTCAGCGCATTGCAGGCACTAAAGGCGAGCGTTTGCAGTTCTATTGCACTCCGTTTTCCGATTTGAATATGCTGCTCAATCTTCTTTCTATGCTCGACTGTCTTTCGTTCAGCGTAGAAGGTGGTGGAACGCCTTGTGTGCATGTCCGGTTCAATGACCCCGGTCTTCTGCAACAGTTGGCAGATTCCAATGAATACCATAATCTTATTTTGGACACGAACGAACGTATTTTTGAAGAACAGATAGACTTGTTTTCTTCTTTCTTTGGCACTGACATCTTGACGGACGATCAGCGTTGGGATTTTGTAGAGGAGTATTTCACCGGAACGAGTGTGGAGGAGTTGAAAAAGAAATACATAGGTGAATGAGTGTTCTATTTCTGCCTTTACAGTTTTTGGAAAGCCAGTCGTTCATCTCCATTTAGCAGGTAGATGATGCCGCAGTATTGGAAGCCGTATTTTTTGAGGATATATTGCAGGATGTGGTTGTCACGATGTGTGTCTGCACGTAGATTGGGTATTTGGCGGTAGCACCATTGCAGGCAGGCAGATGCTACGCCTTTGCTGTCTTCCGTACTGGCCAGACGGTGGATAACGCCGTAAGGTTGTTTGTCATCTATCCATGCACCGTCATAGATGTGCGCATAGGTAGGGTCATCTCCTTGTATGAAGGCGAAGGTTCCCACTATTTTCTGTTCTTCATCAAGACATACATAGCTGTTCCCGTTTTCAATATCTTTTTTGATAATCTCTTCGGTAGGGTAGCCGCCGGTCCATTGTTTGGTGTTCCCGTTCTTGCGCATGATGCGCTTTCCCTGTTCAAAGATATCCATAAGGATGGCAAGTTCTGTGATTTCGGCTTTTCTGATTTCTATCATAATCTGTAATAAAAAGGAATGTGATCCTGATAAAGAATGTTTCTGCAAAGGTAGTCAATCTATGTTTTCCGGCAATGCGTCGGGCTATTTTCGGTTACTTTACATATAAATTTTGAACTCAAGGCCGGCTGGTAAAAGACATGCGGTATAATCGGTTTCTACAAGCGGTATATTTGCTTTATGCGTAGAATAATCACTGCAACAACAGGCAGGTAGATAAGAGAATTTAAACCGAAGTCCGGGCAGGATATACAAAGGCAAAGTGTTTGAAGTTTTGCCGCTACTATGAACAATTTGGGATGCTCATTGTTCTTTTTAGGGATATTTTACATATATTTGTCCCGAAAATTTAAACATATTGAATTATGAAAAAGATTTTTAGTGCTTTTATGATGGCTGTATGCTGTTTGGCAATGGCTATGCCTGCTCAGGCTCAACTTATTAAGTTTGGTGTGAAAGGCGGAGTGAACCTGACTAAAGTAGACTGGGATGGTGGATATGATGGTAATAAGGATAATGCTACTGGTTTTTTTATCGGTCCGATGGCTGAAGTAACAATCCCTATTGTCGGTTTAGGAGTAGATGGAGCTTTGTTGTTCTCTCAGCGAGGTAAGGATGATGGAAAACAGACCGGCTTGGATATACCTATTAATTTGAAATATACTATTGGCTTAGGCAGTATGTTAGGTGTATTTGTCGCTGCGGGTCCTGATTTCTTCTTTAACTTTAGTGGAGATAAGAAATACATGGATGAAGCGATGGAATTGGAAAAGAAGAAAGCAATGGTAGGTATCAATATCGGCGCTGGTGTAAAGTTGATTAAACATTTGCAGATAGGAGTTAACTACAATATTCCGTTGGGTGATTCTTACAAATTGAAAGAAGTGGGTGAAGCCGTTATCGGCGCAAAGAATAAAACTTGGCAGATTTCTGCTGCTTACATATTCTAAAAGCTGAATAGTTGATAATATAAATAGCGTTGTACGACAGAAGTCGGCAACGCTATTTTTTTATTCTCTTACCCTCTTCTTTCTGAAAAGTGCTATCTTTGCCGCTATAATGGAAAAGTTCGTTGATGTCATATTGCCCCTTCCCCTGCATAGCAGCTTTACGTATTCTCTTCCGGAAGAGATGGCGGGAGATGTACAGATTGGTTGCCGGGTGATAGTGCCTTTCGGGCGGAAGAAGTATTATACTGCGATTGTGCGGAATATACATTATTCTGCGCCGACAGAGTATGAGGTGAAAGAGGTGAGTGCCTTGCTGGATGCGCATCCGATCCTGTTGCCCGCACAATTCAAGTTTTGGGAATGGCTGGCTGATTATTACCTCTGCACTCAAGGGGATGTTTACAAGGCGGCTCTTCCTTCGGGATTGAAGTTGGAAAGCGAAACAATGGTGGAATACAATCCCGACTTCGAGCCGGATGTGCAATTGTCGGATAAGGAACTGAAAATCTTGGATCTACTCTCCGCAGAACCCGAACAATGTGTTACGAAGCTGGAAAAAGAGAGTGGCGTCAAAAATATTCTGTCTGTTATAAAATCCTTATTGGACAAAGAAGCCATTTTCGTAAAAGAAGAATTGAAGCGCACTTACAAGCCAAGAACGGAAACCCGCGTGCGTCTGACGAAAGCGGCAAGTAATGAGCATCGTTTGCATTTCTTCTTTGATGAATTGCAGCGTCGTGCTCCCAAACAATTGGATCTGTTGATGAAGTACATAGAGCTATCCGGCTGTTTGGGAAAGGTGCAGAAGGAGGTAGCGAAGAAAGAACTTTTGCAACGGGCTTCCGCTACTCCTGCCGTATTTAACGGATTGGTGGAACGGGGAGTTTTTGAGGTCTATCAGCAGGAGATTGGCCGATTGAATACAGCTTTTGCCGGAAACACATTCTCCCTGAATCCCTTGAATGGACATCAACAGCGTGCACACGATGAGATCGTGGATAGTTTCCGGACTAAAAATGTTTGCCTGTTGCATGGAGTTACATCCAGTGGAAAGACTGAGATTTACATTCATCTGATAGAGGAGGTCATCCGGCAGGGGAAACAAGTGTTGTATCTGTTGCCGGAAATAGCATTGACTACACAAATCACCGAACGGCTGAAACGGGTATTCGGTTCGCGCCTCGGCATCTATCATTCCAAGTTTCCCGATGCCGAACGGGTGGAGATTTGGCAGAAACAACTATCGGATAGCGGATACGACATTATTTTGGGGGTGCGTTCTTCGGTCTTTTTGCCTTTCCGCAATTTGGGGCTGATTATTGTAGACGAGGAACATGAGAATACTTATAAGCAACAAGATCCGGCTCCCCGTTATCATGCACGTAATGCAGCTATTGTGTTGGCTGCATTGTATGGCGCCAAAACTCTGTTGGGTACGGCGACTCCGTCAGTGGAAACCTGGTACAATGCTACCTCCGGCAAGTATGGACTGGTGGAATTGAAAGAAAGATATAAAGAGATACAGATGCCGGAAATTATTCCGGTGGATATTAAAGAATTACAGCGCAAGAAGCGGATGAACGGCCCGTTCTCTCCTTTGCTGTTGCAGTATGTCCGTGAGGCTTTGGAGCAGAAAGAGCAGGTTATCCTGTTTCAGAACCGCAGAGGGTTTGCCCCGATGATAGAGTGCCATACGTGCGGATGGGTGCCTAAATGCAAGAACTGTGATGTGAGTTTGACATATCACAAGGGGCTGAACCAATTGACATGCCACTATTGCGGATACACCTACCAACTGCCCCGCATCTGTCCGGCCTGTGAAGGGGCGGATTTGCGCAATCGCGGTTTTGGTACGGAGAAGATAGAGGATGACGTCAAGCGCCTGTTTCCTGAGGCGGCCGTTGCCCGTATGGACTTGGACACAACCCGCACGCGTTCTGCTTACGAGCGTATAATTGCGGATTTCGAACAGGGAAAAACGGATATTCTTATCGGGACGCAAATGGTTTCTAAGGGATTGGACTTCGACCACGTGAGTGTGGTGGGTATCCTTAATGCCGATACAATGCTGAATTATCCGGATTTTCGCGCCTATGAGCGTGCCTTTCAACTGATGGCTCAGGTGGCAGGGCGTGCAGGGCGGAAGAACAAACGGGGAAGGGTGGTGCTGCAAACCAAGAGTATCGAGCATTCCATTATCCCTCAAGTGATTGGTAACGACTATGAAGGCATGGTGAACGGACAGCTTGCCGAACGGCAAATCTTTCATTATCCGCCTTACTATCGGTTGGTATATGTGTATCTGAAGAATCGCAATGAAACCTTACTCGATTTAATGGCGCAGACTATGGCGGGCAAGTTGAGGGCTATTTTCGGAAACCGGGTGCTGGGGCCGGACAAACCGCCGGTGGCGCGTGTGCAAACGTTGTTTATCCGTAAAATCGTGGTGAAGATTGAAACGAAAGCACCTATGGCGCGTGTTCGCGAACTGTTGTTGCAAGTGCAAAAAGACATGGTTATGGAAGACCGTTTCAAGTCATTGATTGTGTATTATGACGTGGATCCGATGTAGGAAACTATAAATAGCAAACATATTTGATTATGAAAGATAAGAAAAAAATACTTTTTGTCTGCCTGGGCAACATCTGCCGTTCTTCTTCGGCAGAAGGGGTGATGAAGCATTTAATAGAGCAGGCAGGGCGTGAAGACGAGTTTGTCATTGATTCGGCGGGTATCCTTTCCTACCACCAGGGAGAACTGCCCGATAGCAGAATGTGTGCCCACGCTGCACGCCGCGGTTACAACCTGACACATCGTTCCCGTCCGGTACGTACGGATGATTTCTACAATTTCGATTTAATCATCGGAATGGACGACCGTAATATTGATGATTTGAAGGAGCGGGCGCCTTCCACCGAAGAGTGGAAAAAGATACACCGCATGACAGAGTATTGTACCAAGTTCACCCATGCCGACCATGTTCCCGATCCCTACTACGGAGGAGCCGAGGGCTTTGAATATGTGCTTGACGTCTTGGAGGATGCGTGCGCAGGGCTGCTTGAAGCCATTAATGATTAGTTGTCACTCCCTGATTCACAGCTCGCCACTTCCTCTTTTGTCCTGATAGAAGCGTTTGTTGTCGTTGAGGCTGCATGTTGCATCCACTCCGGCTTGTTGTAACCGTTCGGCAATTTCGTTCAGCCTCTTTCTCGAAACCCTCCCGATATAAAAAAGACGGTAGCGGTAGTCTTTGTCGAGCAATTCCATGATGTGAGTGAACGTCTGTTCGCGGGCAAAATCGAAATTTACTTTTCGCAGGTCCGTATAGGGGTAATGGATTGTTCTTCCTACGCTGTGCACAGTAAGGGCATCATTGTCCAATGTCAGGTAGCAGAACCGGGTCATCAGCATGCAGATGAAGAAGAGGCTCAGCCCGAACGATAGTATGGCGGGAATGAATCCCCACCAGGCATCGCCGCTAATGGAATAGTATCCCAATATCAGAAACGTGAGGAATAATATAAAGAACCAGAACATATACAGAGAAGGACGCTGATAGGTTTCTGCCGGAAGCGTGCCTTCACTCCGGTTGCATGGAGAGTAGTTGGCGAAAGGTATTCCTTGCGACACAAGAAAGCGGACGAGTGATGACGGATGTTTGAAAGGCGGCATATGCAGGATTCTGTCCTGTTTTTCTTTTAGATGAAAGACGAATATCCCCGGACCATACCGGTCTTTTCCTCCCGCGATATTTTCGTGAGGGTCCCGGCGATACCGTTTCATAAAACTGAAACTTTCAATCTGGTGCAATTGGATCCGTTGGCTTTGCAACAGATGTTCTGCTCTTTGGCGTTCTTTGGCGCTGACTTCCATAGGTTCTACTTTTTAAGTTCGGGATAACTGATGCGGGTGTGGTAGATCGTTTTCAACTTCTCTTTGAAGACGGTTTTCACTGTCGCTATGTCTTTGAAAGTGATGGGACATTCCTTGAAATAACCTTCCTCTACCTGCGAATCGATTATTTTGTCTACCAGATTGCTGATGCTTGCCTCCGTATATTCGGGCAGGCTGCGTGATGCCGCTTCTACGGAGTCTGCCATCATCAGGATAGCTTGCTCCTTGGTGAACGGATTGGGACCCGGATAGGTGAATAACTCGTCGTTGGGCTCTTCGTCGGGATGTTCGTTCTTCCAGGATATATAGAAATATTTTGTTTTTCCACGACCATGATGGGTTGTGATGAAGTCTTTGATGACTTTGGGAAGATTGCTCTTTTCCGCCAGTTTCAATCCGTCCGTTACGTGGCTGATCACGACCTGTGCGCTCTGTTCGTAGCTGAGGTTCTTGTGTGGGTTGACGCTGCCCGACTGGTTCTCGGTGAAGAACACCGGGTTCTCCATCTTGCCGATGTCATGGTATAGGGCTCCCGTACGCACCAACTGGCTTTTCGCTCCGATGCGGTTGGCGGCTTCGGCGGCAAGGTTGGCCACCTGCATGGAGTGCTGGAACGTGCCCGGTACAGTTTCAGACATGCGCCGCAATAGGCTGTTGTTGATGTTGGACAGTTCCACTAAAGTGACGTTCGATGTGAAGCCGAAAGTCTTTTCCACCAGGAAAAGCAGCGGATAGGTAAAGAGCAGCAACACGCCGTTTATTATGAAGTAGGTGTACATGCTGCCATTCAGTTTCGACAGATCGTTCTCGGTTATCAGTTCAAAAGCAAAGTAAACGGCCATATAGGTCAGGATTACCAGAATGGCTGTGCGGAACAACTGTGAGCGTTGCGACAGCTCTCTCAGACTGAAAATGGCGATCAGGCCTGCCGTAAGTTGCAGCAGGATAAACTCATGCGGATAGCGCAGGCAGATGGAGCAAATCAGTATGGTGACGACTTGCGTGAGGAAAGCGGTTCTTGAGTCGAGGAACACGCGTATTATGATAGGCAGCATGGCATAAGGAATGATGTAGACATTGAATATGTTGTTGGCTACCATAATGGCCGTTACCACACAATAAAACATGATAAGGGCGAAAAGCAGCGAGAGGCTGCCCTTGCGGTTGTAATAGTCCTTGCGGAAAAGGTCGAGATAGAGCATAAAGCAGAGCATGAAGATACTTACGTACAGCACCTGCCCGGCCAGCATCAACCGCTTCTGGCCGATGGATTCACTGCGCTGGATGGATTCTTTACGCAGGCTTTCGAGGATGTTGTAAGTTTCTTGGTTGACTATCTCGCCCCGGTCGATGATTTTCTGCCCGCTCAAGACGATGCCGTTGGCCCATGAGTAGTTGTCGAGGACTTCTTTCTTTGCGGTCTCTGTTCGCTGGACGTCGTAGGTGAGGTTGGGCGACAGGTATTCGTTGAGGGAGCATTGCCGGAGTATGTTCGGCTGGTAATGCATGGTGTCGGCGGTGAGGAGATAGGCATACGCCTGCTTGACGGAATAAAGTTTGTCGATGTCCCGTTGGCTGGCGAGCTTGTCGTTTATCACCATGATGGCGGATGTGCTGTCCTTGTGCAGTTGCCCCAGTTCTTCGGTGGAGAGTATCCCTGCCCGGTACACCTCGGAGAGTATTTTCTCTATATGGCGGATGTAATCGGTAGAGGGCAGGACATCCCGCAAATGCGTCTGGTAATCGTTTTTCAGCTTCTTGATCACTTCTTTTTCTGTGTTCTTGTCCAGTTGGAAATAGGGTTGGAAAGAAGCCAAGATGCTGTCCTGTTCTCTTTTCACAACTTGGTCGTCTTTGTAGATGGGGAAGTCGAAGGTGGCCATCAGTTGTCCGTACTTCCAGGGTTTGTCAATGTCGAACTGGTAGTTGAACTTGCCGTCCCTCGGCAGAAAATAGACAATAACCCCGACGGTTCCTATGAAAATAAGCGCCTTATATATCAAATCTCTGAACGAGAACTCTTTGTTTTTTCCTTTGAAATAACTCATATCGGTTGAAATTTTTGCGAAAAGTACAAAAAAAAACAATAGTATGGAAAAAAAGGTTTAATTTTGCCGTCTAATTTATTCATAAGTAAGATAGATTATGACAGAAAGAAAAGTCAGAGTCCGTTTTGCCCCAAGTCCTACCGGGGCGTTGCACATCGGCGGTGTGCGTACTGCGTTATATAATTATCTCTTTGCGCGTCAGCATGGAGGAGATTTGATTTTCCGTATTGAAGATACTGATTCTAACCGGTTCGTACCGGGGGCGGAAGAATATATATTGGAGTCTTTCAAATGGTTGGGCATTCCTTTTGATGAAGGTGTCAGCTTTGGAGGAGAACATGGGCCGTACCGCCAGTCCGAACGTCGTGAGATATACAAGAAGTATGTACAGGTGCTGCTGGATGCAGGCAAGGCTTACATCGCCTTCGATACTCCTGAAGAGCTGGATGCCAAGCGTGCGGAGATAGCCAATTTCCAGTATGATGCCTCTACGCGTATGCAAATGCGCAATTCGCTGACGCTTTCCAAAGAAGAGGTGGACGCGTTGATTGCCGAAGGCAGGCAGTATGTGGTTCGTTTCAAGATAGAGCCCGATGAGGATGTGCATGTGAACGACCTGATTCGCGGCGAAGTGGTGATCAATTCATCTATCCTTGATGATAAAGTTCTTTATAAATCGGCAGACGAACTGCCCACTTACCATTTGGCAAACATTGTGGACGACCATCTGATGGAGGTTTCCCATGTGATTCGCGGTGAGGAGTGGTTGCCTTCGGCTCCGTTGCACGTTCTGCTGTATCGTGCTTTCGGCTGGGAAGATACGATGCCGGCTTTTGCTCACCTGCCGTTGTTGCTGAAGCCCGAAGGTAACGGTAAGCTCAGCAAGCGCGACGGTGACCGTCTTGGCTTTCCGGTGTTCCCGCTGGAATGGCACGACCCTAAAACGGGTGAGGTGTCTTCCGGTTACCGCGAGTCGGGATATCTGCCCGAAGCTGTTATCAACTTCCTTGCTTTGCTGGGCTGGAACCCGGGCAATGACCAGGAATTGATGTCGATGGACGATCTTGTGCGGCTTTTCAATTTGAGCCATTGCAGCAAATCGGGAGCTAAGTTCGATTATAAGAAAGGTATGTGGTTCAACCATGAATATATTCTTCAAAAATCGGATGAGGAACTTGCGGAACTTTTCAAACCGGTGTTGAAAGAGAACGGCGTCAATCCGGACGCATACAGCGATACATTCCTCACTACGGTGGTGTCTTTAGTGAAAGGACGCGTCAACTTCGTGAAAGAGTTGTGGGATCAAGCCCGCTTCTTCTTCACCGCTCCCCGGCAGTATGCCGAGAAGGACGTGAAGAAGCGCTGGTCGGAGGATACCCCGCGCATCATGGAAGAGTTGATGGAAGTGCTCCGCGGCATTGAGGACTTCTCGTCAAAACCGTCTGAGGATATAGTGATCGGCTGGATTACGGAGAAAGGGTATCACATGGGCAATGTGATGAATGCTTTCCGTCTGGCGGTGGTGGGTGAGTGCAAGGGCCCGCACATGTTTGATATTACTGCCTTGTTGGGTAAGGAAGAGACACTGGCCCGCATACAGCGTGCTATCGAAACGTTGAAATAAATAATCAAGAATGAGGGATTTCTTGTCATACCGTTTTCATTCTTCATTATTCATTCTTAATTAAGATAGTATGCTTTATAACTTAGCGATAATAATCTACGATATTGCGGTGCATCTGGCTGCCCCTTTCAGCCGTAAGCCACGAAAGATGATGAAAGGGCACTGGGTGGTGTATGAGCTGCTCCGGCAACAGTTGGAGAAGGATGCACGCTACATTTGGTTCCATGCGGCTTCCTTGGGCGAGTTTGAACAGGGGCGTCCGCTGATTGAGAAGATTCGTGCCAAATATCCTGATTATCGTATTCTGCTGACATTCTTTTCGCCGTCGGGCTACGAAGTACGCAAAAACTACCGGGGGGCGGATATTGTGTGTTACCTGCCTTTCGACAAGCCGCGCAATGTGAAGAAGTTCCTTGATTTGGTGAACCCCTGCATGGCGTTCTTCATCAAATATGAGTTTTGGAAGAACTATTTGGATGAGCTGCATAAGCGCCGTATTCCTGTTTACAGTGTGTCTTCCATCTTCCGTCGCGGACAGATATTCTTTAAATGGTATGGCGGTACGTACCGAAACGTGCTGCGTAACTTTGACCATCTGTTTGTGCAGAATGAACGTTCCAAACGTTACCTGGCCAAGATTGGCATCAACCGGGTGACGGTAGTGGGCGACACCCGTTTCGACCGCGTGCTTCAGATCCGGGAGGAGGCTAAGGACTTGCCTTTGGTTGAGTTGTTCAAGAACAATACGATGACTTTTGTCGCCGGAAGTTCCTGGCAGCCCGATGAGGACTTGTTTATTGAATATTTCAATCAGCATCCGGAGGTGAAACTGATAATTGCTCCGCACGTTATCGATGAAAATCATTTGGTGGAGATAATCCGTAAGCTGAAGCGCCCGTATGTGCGTTACACTCGTGCGGATGAAAAGAATGTCCGTAAGGCGGATTGCCTGATAATAGACTGCTTCGGGCTGCTTTCCTCGATCTACCGCTATGGAGAGATCGCTTATATCGGTGGGGGATTCGGGGTAGGCATTCACAATACATTGGAGGCTGCTGTATATGGAATTCCGGTAATCTTCGGACCGAAATATCAGAAGTTCCAAGAGGCTATCCGGCTTTTGGAGGCGAAGGGCGGCTTCTCCATCAAGAGCTATGAGGAATTGAAAGCGCTGCTCGACCGTATGCTGGAAGATGAGGAGTTCCTGCGTGAGAGCGGGATGAATGCCGGACTCTACGTTACCGACAATGCCGGTGCAACGGATAGGGTGCTGAATATGATAAACTTTTAAACCGGTTTTTGCTTCCTCTTTCCCTGCTTGAAATCTTCCGGTAAATCCTTTTCAAAGATTTACTAAAACTCCGCCGACGATTTACTAAATCGTCGGCGGAGTTTTAGTAAACGGCCGGATGCCTTTATTCCTTATACCAACTTGAGTACATCAGGTAGTTGTGTGCAATCTTCTGATTCAATTCTTTCGCCTGTTCCGGATCCACCTTTTTGATGAACTTGGCAGGTACGCCTCCCCAGATGCTTCCCCGTTCTATTATGGCGGCTACTATGGCGCCTTCACCCACTACGGCGTGGTCCAGAATGGTGGAGCCCATGCCTATTAGCGCATAATCCCTGATTGCAGCTCCATGAATGGTTACGTTATGTCCCACAGAAACATGGTCGCCTATCTCAATCGTGGATTTCTCATATAAGGTGTGCAGCACGCTTCCGTCTTGGATGTTCACGCCATTTCCGATGCGGATGGAGTTGACATCCCCGCGTAGTACGGTGCTGAACCAGATGCTGCAGTCCCGCCCCATCTTTACATCACCGATGATAACGGCGTTGTCTGCCAAAAAACAGTTCTCTCCAATTTCGGGAGTGAAACCTCGTACTGATTTTATTAGTGCCATTTTAATTAGTGATTAATAATTAGCGATTAGTAATTAAAGATTAATGCTTAGTGATTAAAGATTAATAATTAGCGATTAGTAATTAATGATTGATTGATGATTGGGGCAGCGCTTGGCAATTAAGGTTAATCGCGAATCACTGCCTTGCATGCTTCTTTCAACCATTCTCTTTCGTCATAGTTCAGGTCCGGCGACAATTTCTCGTATACAGTCCGGTGATAGTCGTTCAGCCATCCTATCTCTTCTGCTGTCAGCAACTCCTTGATGATGCCTTTCCGGCAGATGGGGCAGAGGGTGAGTGTCTCGAATTTTAGGTACTTGCCGAACATCCCTTCACCAGCAGGAACGGTCAGCACTAAATTCTCGGTGCGGATGCCATGACTTCCGGCTTTGTACACGCCCGGTTCATTGGACGTAACCATGCCCGGTTGCAAGGCAACGGGATTTTCGTTCATCCGGATGCTTTGGGGACCTTCGTGTACATTGAGGAAATGTCCCACTCCATGGCCGGTGCCATGCAGGTAGTTCATGCGTTCTTTCCATATCGGCATGCGTGCCAATACATCCAGTTGCGCTCCGCGGGTTCCTTCGGGAAATACTGCCATTGCCAATGCGATATGTCCTTTCAGTATTAAAGTGTAGTCGGTCTTTTCCTCTTCTGTCAGGGGGCCCAGTGCGATGGTGCGGGTTATGTCCGTTGTGCCGTCCAGGTATTGCGCTCCGGAGTCCAGCAGCAGAAAACCTTCCGGTTTCAGTGTGACGTCCGTTTCGGGGGTGGCTTCGTAATGGACAATAGCCCCATGCTCCTTATAGCCGGCGATCGTGTCGAAACTTTCTCCCATATACAGCGGTTGCGCGGCCCGGAATGTGTGCAGCTTTTTGTCTACGCTGATTTCCGTTTCTTTTCCTGCGGGAACTGCTTCGTCCAGCCACTTCAGGAACTTGACTAATGCCACGCCGTCTCTCTGCATGGCTGCATGGATTCCGGCTATTTCCTGTTTGTTGCGAATGGCTTTCAGCAGGGCTACGGGCGATGCGCCGTTGATTATCAGGCATCCGGGGCGGATTGCCGAGTAGATGGCGTAATTGGTTTTTGCGGGATTCATCAGGATGCTATGGGCATTGAAGCTGTTGAGGTAATCGCCTATCTCTTCATACGGGTGCACAGAGATGCCGTTTGCGCTGAAGTATTCGGCCAGTTCGGGTGTAACCTTTTGTGGCTGAACGAAATAATTCACTTTGTCTTTCTCAATCAGCAGGTAGCTCACGACAACCGGATTGCAGTGCACGTCATTCCCCCGGATGTTGAGCAGCCAGGCTATCTCATCCAAAGCCGACAGCAACAAGGAGTCTGCTCCGGCTGCTTCCATGGCCTGCCGGACGGCGGACAGCTTTTCTGTAAAGCTCATGCCCGCATACTTTGTGTCGTAAACAAAGGCCGGCGCTAAAGGCATTGCAGGTCGGTCGGTCCACAACAGTTGCATCGGGTCGGCGATGCTTTTTATGCGGATGCCGCTTTTCTTCAGTTCCTTTTGCAGGTGTTCCACCTCTTCGGCAGAAAACATTTTCCCGTCTATTCCCACGCAGTCTCCTTCCTGCAAATGCGCACTCAGGAATTCGGGAATGTTTGGCGTTTCGGGAAGCATCTCTTTATATAATGTGATGCAGGTGCCCTCTAACTGCCGGGCGGCTTGCAGGAAGTAGCGGGAGTCTGTCCACAGTCCGGCGTCTTTGGCTGTGACGACTACCGTACCGGCAGAACCCGTAAAGCCGGATATCCATTCTCTCGACTGCCAGTGGGGTGCAACGTATTCACTGAGGTGAGGGTCGGTGCTGGGGATGATAAAAGCCTGTATCTGCTCTTGGGCAATGTGCGCCCGTAAGGCGGCGATGCGATCGTTTATTGTTGAATTCATACTATATAAGGTATTGATAAGCGCTTTCAAATATACTCACTTTACTCCAATTACGGAGCAGATTCCGCTATTTTATCAGTGTTGCTGCCATAAGCGGAGACTTCTGTGCGGAAATTTGGGTAACTGCCAGTAAGAAAGGCAAGTATTTTGTGTTGCGATTATCGTTTTTTTTGCCGAAAGTTTTGTGGATAAAGAAAGTATGTGTAATTTTGCCGCTCAATTTGATCGTGAGATTTTATAAACCATTAAATTTTAAAAACAAAAAAATGATTGTAGTACCTGTAAAAGAAGGCGAAAACA
>OAWY01000984.1_pt1 | contig 14695 bp, 9 predicted proteins | sample 1495591 | NCBI WGS metagenome assembly OAWY01 (sample SAMEA2580283, study PRJEB22360) | human gut metagenome | biome: human gut; feature: human-associated habitat; material: faeces | place: Denmark | collected 2008/2010
TACATCCTTTGATGCGGGCACCGGGAATGATGCCCCCCCAAGCCGTGAAATTGGAGATGAGGCCGGTGATCTTGGCGCCCTTGAAGTTGAGAACCGTGCAGATCCAAAGAACCGCGATTGTCAAGAGGCAGGTTTCAAACGGCGTCGTATTGAGGCCGAAGAGTGCAACGGCATAACCGACGGCCGAAATGGCAATGGCGATGTTCGCAATCAGGAGCGAAACGCAATAGGCGTAGTTGGCCAGGAACGAGCCCGATTTGCCGAAAGCATATTCAGCATATCCGCCCATGCCGCCGCGATTGCGCGAAAGCATGCCGCATTTTGCGAAAGCGTAGGCGAGAGCCGTGGAGCCGCCGGCCGTGACCAACCAGGAAATAATTGAGAAAGTACCGACTTCAGCAAGTTTCGTCGGGAGCATGATGATGCCGGAGCCCATCATGTTAAGGGCTGTTAGGAGCGTAAGCTGCGTTACGCTCATTTTGCTCGAGGAACCGGACATAAATTGTCACCTCATTGTTGTTGGGATCAGATCTGGGCGGCCACAACAGCGGCCGCCCAAATGCGGCTGGTTAGTGATTAGCCTTCAATGCCGAGTTCGGCAGTGCGTTCTTTGGTCAGCACGTAGCCGTAGGCACGCTTGCGTCCATCCGGATCCTTCTGGATGTAGACGCCCTGGAGCTCAGGCGCAAAGCCCGGGCAGCGATTGATGCCTTCTTCAAGCGCAAGGAAGTACTGGAGGACGGAGTTGCCCCAAACTTCACCCGGGACGCAGCAAAGCACTCCCGGCGGATAGGGCAGAGCGCCTTCTACAGCAATGCGGCCTTCGGCCTGTTCAAGCGGCACGAGCTCGGCGTTGCCGCGGATGAACTCGAAGTGAGCCTGCTGCGGATCGAGCGCACGGCGCGGGAAGTGCGAACGGCGGAACATTTCCTTTTGCAGCTGCTTGACATTGCGGGACTTATAGAAGTCATGCATTTCCTGGCAGAGGCGGCGGATGGTGTAGCCGTGGTAGCGCTCTTCATTGGCGTAGTAGATGGAGGGCAGCACATCAACCAACGGCGCATCGGCGTCGAGGTATTCCTCAAAGCGTGCGATCTGGGTGATGAGGTGTTCCATCTTGGCCATGTCTTCGGCCGGCGTCATCAGGAAGAGAATCGAATTCAAGTCGCACTTTTCCGGAACGACAGCGTTTTCGCGCAGGAAGTTGGCAAGAATCGTGGCGGGAACGCCGAAGTCGGCATAGTGTCCCGTTTCAGCATCAATGCCCGGGGTGGTGAGCAGCAGCTTGCACGGGTCGACGAAGTACTGGCGTTCTCCATAACCTTCGAAGTTGTGCCACTTAGCTTCCGGTTCGAATTCGAAGAAGCGCAGGTTGTGCGCGATTTCCTCCGTGGGATATTCACCCCACGGCTTTCCGTCGATCAGTGCCGGGACGAAGGGTTTGATGTACTTGCAGGTCTTCATCAGCAGCTTGCGGGCTTCAATGCCTACGCGGACGCAGTCCGCCCAAAGGCGCTGACCGCTCATGCCTTCGTGCATCTTCGCGTTGACGTCGAGCGCCGCAAAGAGCGGGTAGAAGGGCGAAGTGGACGCGTGCATCATGAAGGCGTTGTTGAGGCGCTTATGCGGGCAGTAGCGGCTTTGTCCCTTGATGTGGCTGTCCTTCTTATGGATCTGCGAGGTCTGCGAGAAACCGGCCTGCTGCTTATGCACGGACTGCGTGACGAAGATACCCGGATCTTCAGGTCCGAGATCGAGAAGCAGCGGCGAGCAGTCCTTCATCATCGGGATGAACTGTTCGTAGCCCACCCAGGCAGAGTCAAAGAGGATGTAGTCGCAGAGGTGACCAATGCGGTCGACGACCTGGCGAGCGTTATAGATCGTGCCGTCGTATGTGCCGAGCTGGATGATCGCAAGGCGGAACGGGCGCTTGGCTTCGGCTTTTTCAGGACGCACTTCGCGGATCATGTCGCGCAGGTAGTGCTCTTCGAAGCAGTGCTCATCAATACCGCCGATGAAACCGTAGGCATTGCGGGCCGTTTCGAGATAAATGGGAGTGGCGCCGGCCTGCAGCAGGGCACCATGGTGATTGGATTTGTGATTGTTGCGGTCAAAGAGCACCAGATCGCCCGGTGCAAGCAGAGCGTTGAGCACAACCTTGTTGGAGGCTGACGTGCCGTTGAGCACGAAATAAGTCTTGTCGGCGTTGTAGATACGGGCAGCTTTTTGCTGAGCAAGGCACGGTGCGCCTTCATGAATCAGCAGATCGCCCATCGAAACGTCGGCGTTGCACAAGTCGGAGCGGAAGACGTTTTCGCCGAAGAACTCAGCAAATTCGCGGCCGGCAGGATGGCGGCGGAAGAAGGCGCCGCCCTGATGTCCCGGGCAGTCAAACTGGGCATGGCCGTTGCCGACATATTCTTCGAGGCTGCCGAAGAACGGCGGGAGGACGGTGTCCTCATACTTCTGCGCAAGGGTGTCAATCTGACGGCCATAGAGCTTGGCATCGTCACTCTTGCGGTCAATGATGCTCGCTGCGCGGCCGATCAGGCAAGGATCTACTTTGCCGCCTTCATTCAGGATAACAACAGGAATGCCGAAGGCGTTCGACTCAATCTGCTCAAGTTTGCCGGCGAGGGCCTCATCGGCCGTCATGACGGCGATGGAAACCTGGGCGAAGTTGGCGTTGTCGAAGTCGATGACTGCACGTTCGCATTCAAAAGCTGAACGACTGGCTTCAGTGGCGGCAACATAGAGTTTGCGCATAGGAAAGTCCTCTTTAAGAGCTGTCTTTCTAATGTTTTTAGAAAAACGTATTAAGGCTTTTAAGTATTTTGCGATTGAATGAATTCAGGTGTTTGGAGAACGGGATTTGAAGGTTTCGTTCAATCGCTTAATGCTTGAGGTGAATCCTAGGCTTCCATCAGTAAAGAATCATTAGTGTAATTTCTGAGGAATTTCTTATTTACGTATTAATCCTTAAAAATCAATGTGTTGATATGTGACTGTTTAATTCTGAAATGCTGTTTAGGAGGTTGTGATTAATGCGATATTGTTCTTTCAGAAGATTTATGAGAAGGGTCTTTAAAGCATTAATGTGAAATCATTATCAGATCAACATATTGATATATATAGAATAATATATCAATATCAACATCTTTAGGAGCGACCTTGCTGCGGTGTGGCAAGGATAAGTCAGCAACCGAATGGGAAAAATCCTTGTTTTCAAGTGGGATTATATTTTCATTGATCTTGTAGGCTATATAAATATATTTTTATTGATCGTTAACCTTGATATTTTCTTGGTATTGATGTTTGTAAGATGTGTGTGTCTCTCCTTTTGTGTGGATGGGCCAGCACTTTTTTATCACTATGAAAAACATCAACCCGAGCACTCTCTGATGTTGTAAATGTCTGGTGGTGAAATGTGCTGGCCTTTTTTTAGGAGCTTCGCGTAATGGAGCCTTTTAATGCGGGTTGGTTGTCATTGCTGCCTCCCGTGGCTGCGATTGTGGCTGCGTTGATCAGCAGGGAAGTTATTTCTGCGCTGCTTGTCGGCATTCTTACAGGAGCGGTTATCTACACAAGCTCTACTGGGGGCGGCGTCATCATCGGCAGTCTGGATGCTGTTTTTTCGATGATGGTGTCGACGCTTGAATTCAAAATCCTCATATTCACGTCGCTCTTAGGGGCGGTGGTTTATTTGGTCTCTCTGTCGGGCGGATCTAAAGCCTACGGAGAATGGGCCGGCCGGCGAAGCGGGAGTCTTTGCTTTCGGCTTGCGGGCTTGGCTGTCTTGTGTTTATTGACGACTACTTCAGCTGCTTATTTGTCGGCACGGTGATGAAGCCTCTGACAGACCGCTGTCGGGTAGCTCGCGCTAAGCTTGCATGGATCGTCGATTCAACGGCTGCCCCCGTTTGCATCATTGCGCCGGTGTCCTCATGGGCAGCTGCAGTAGCGGCTTCGTTGAAAAGCACGCCGCTCGAGGATCAGTCCATGGCTGCGTTTATGGCGGCTATCCCATGGAACTTCTATGCGATTCTCACCATTGCGCTTGTGGTATTTCTGATTTGGCGGGGCAGAGATTTTGGTCCCATGCTGACCGCTGAAGCTGAGGCTGAGAAAACGGAGAACCTGAGGCAGGATGAAGAGCAGACGGAGCCGACTGGAAACGGCGGGCTTCTGGAGATGATTTTCCCGATTGCGCTGCTCCTCATCTTTTCCTTTGCTGCGCTTTTATATTCGGGCGGTTTTTGGTCGGATGGTCCGACAAAGTATCAATTCGGCGCGGCGATCGGCGCATCGTCATCTTCTTCGGCGCTCTGCTGGGCAGGGTTTGGCACGCTCGCTGCGACAATATTGCTTTACGTGCCGCGCCGCGTCCTTTCATTTACGAAGTGCATGGACGGCGCCGTGAACGGCATGAAGCTGATGCTGCCGGCCAACCTCATCCTAGTGCTTGCGTGGACGCTCTCGGGCATATGCCGTGATCTCTTAATGTCAGCGCAGTACGTTGAAGGGCTGGTTACAAGTTTTGGTGGCGATGTGATGCAGCTCTTCCCCTTCATCTGTTTTGCGGCAGCCTGCGTGCTTTCTTTTGCAACCGGTGCTTCCTGGGCGACTTTCGGCATCCTCGTCCCGATTTTGGTGCCGATTGCCTATGCCGTGGATCCGTCAATGGTCTTTGTTGTGTTGGGTGCCGTGCTGGCCGGTTCAGTCTTCGGCGACCACTCCTCACCCATCTCAGATACTTCAGTGCTTTCGGCTGCAAGTTCAGGCTGTCCGGTAATGGAACATGCGGCAACGCAGCTGCCGTATGCGCTGCTCACGGCCTTTGCTGCCGGCGCCGGTTATTTAACGGCTGGATTGACGAATGGAAGTCTTTTGCTGTCCTGGGGCACAGCGGCTGCAGTGTTGAGCGGCGGACTTTGGCTGACCTTGAATCAGCGCAAAGAGGCTGTGCGGCCCATCGCAACTGTTGACGAGGTTTGATGGAAGAAATGATTTTGAGTCTGTGAAAGGCGGGCGTGCGGATGGTTGGGACCCGCACGTCTGCCGCACAGCTTCTTCGGATGGACGTTAATCGTGAGCTTTAGGTGCTCCATAAGGTTGATCGATTAACGTCCTTTTTTTCACTTTCAAGCCTAAGAACTGACGCAATTAGTACTGCGGCAGCAATTACGCCGCCGCTGAAATCCCGCGAATCACCAGAGCGCTTCAGACCGATCTCAACGGCACAGATGATGCAGGAGAAAGGGATAGAAGCATTCAAGCCGGCGTTTCTATCTGTCCAGCCTGTTGTGAAGAGAAGATCTGCCCGCTAAACATCAGACAAGCAGCCGCAGAGGAAACTCGAGACAGTGAAAGATTTTGTGGTTTAGCGGTTAAAAGCTGTTAATTTCGCTGAATATGAATCGATCAAACACGATTTTTTGGAATCGTGTGGTATCAACTGACTTGACAGAGGCGGGCATCCAGCGAAAGCGCAGGGCAGCACCACCAATTCATCGGGATTGGAAGAACTTGATGAGCGTTCTGCCTCTTGCGTTTGAATCAGCGGCTCCAACGGTCTTGCCACAGCGGCACGGCTCCATGGAGAAAGCTCGATACTGAATCGGCGCCCAATCGTTGAAATCCAAGATGTTCGAACGCAGCTTCGAGTGCAGGTAATGGTTCTTCGTTATCAATGGGGGTAGCACCGGCCTGTTTGGACAGTTTTTCACCGCGGTCATTGAGCACGAGCGGGATATGGAAATAGCGCAATGGGGCGGCGCCGAGCGCTTGGGTGAGCAATATTTGCCGCGGCGTGTTGTCTATCAGATCCGCACCGCGCACGATGTCGGTGACGCCTTGATAAAGATCGTCAACGACGACGGCAAGCTGATAGGCCCAAAGCCCGTCGGCGCGCTTCAGAACGAAATCCCCCACGGTTTTCTCAACGTTCTGCAGATAGTCGCCTAAGCGACGGTCACGGAATTGGACATTGCCTGCGGGTACGCGGAATCGAAGTGCGCGTACTGGGCGCCCCTGAGTGCCGTGTCGGCAGGTGCCCGGATACACGCCAATCGGCAGGCTCAATGCTTCGTCGGCGAGCTGAATTTCTTTGCGTGAGCAGGCGCAGCCGTAGATAGAGCCCTCAGCAGTCAGTTTGGCGAGCGCATCCGCATAGGCCTCTAAGCGGTCATGCTGCCAAAGAATAGGCTCATCAGAGGTCATGCCAAAGCGTGCCAACGCTTTAATGATGGCTTTTCCGGCTCCGGGTACATCTCGCGGAGGGTCAATGTCTTCAATGCGCACGAGCCATGTCCCGCCATGCGCACGAGCGTCAAGCCAACTGGCCAATGCCGCAGCAAGACTCCCAGCATGAAGCCGCCCGGTAGGAGACGGCGCGAATCGTCCTCGATAGGGGATTGAGGCGGGTGCCGGTGAAAGGTTGGCTGTCTGCATGAGGTTCGAGGCTTTGGAGATGAAGAAAGAACTTTATGCCTAAGGTCGTTGGTACTGCAAGTCCTTGAAATTTATTTGTTTTGATCATTCATGACGGCAAAAAAAGATTTGACTAATAGGTCAACGAAATAAAAGACTGTTTATTCTTTTTGGAAAATATTTTAAAGAACAATTTAAGGTGCGCTAATTATAGTTTCTCGGTCTTAGTGTTAACGCTTAATTGTTAACCCAAAAGCTCTTTTAATTGTCGTTCGTAAAGAGTGAAAATATCAAGTTTGGGTATTGTATTCCTGCTGTTTGGAATTAATCAGGAAGATATCTTTATCAATGTGGCGTTAATTTCTTATCAATAATCTGTCTATTTTGGAAAAAGAAAGGTTTTATGAGGGCTGTTATATGAAATTGATATCGTTCAACTAATTGAAATATATGGAATACACACAACAATCGACAAATGTTTGTTATGTGATTGCTTTTTTATATTTCTATGAGGCTTTAAGTGCCCTAAAAGTTCAATATTGCTGCAACAGCTTCAGTATGGTTCGGCGAGAAGAAGGAAGCCGGTTCGTTTTGAAGATGTTGTTTCATCAACTTCTGGGGCACAAAATGTCATCTGGGAAAAAAATCGGACTATTTGCATGTACTGGCATTGTTGCCGGTAACATGATGGGTAGCGGCATCGCCCTGCTTCCCTCAAATCTCGCCAGTATTGGTTCTGTTGCACTTTTTGGTTGGCTGATTGCTATGTTTGGCGCGTTGGCGCTTGCATATGTATATGCCCGCCTATCTACAGTAAATCCGCAAAGCGGCGGTCCTGTCGCTTATGCGGGTGAAATCAGCCCGGCCTTCGGGTATCAAACCGGCGTGCTTTATTACCACGCCAACTGGATCGGCAACCTTGCAATTGCAATTACTGCTGTTTCCTATCTCTCAGTCTTCTTCCCAATTCTCAATCATCCCATTCCTGCCGGCATTGCCTGCGTCGCGGTTGTGTGGTTCTTCACGATCCTCAACTTCTTCGGCGGCTCAATGATCGGTAAGGTCACTACGTTCGGCGTTATTGCACTCCTTATCCCTGTTGTTGGCACGGCAACTTTCGGCTGGCTCTGGTTTGATCCCCAGGTCTACATGGATAACTGGAATGTCTCTGGCACGACTGACTTGGATGCTACCTGCCGCAGCGTTCTGCTGTGCCTCTGGGCCTTCATCGGTATTGAATCGGCCTCTGTCTCGTCCGGTCTCGTTGACAATCCTCGCCGCACGGTTCCGCTCGCCACGATGCTTGGCGCCCTGCTTGCCGGTCTCGTCTACATCGGTTCGTCTCAGGCTATCGCCGGCATGTTCCCGGCCTCTGTGACGGCTGCCTCGGGTGCTCCGTTTGCTCTTTCGGCTTCGCTGATGGTCGGTGACTGGGCTGCTCCGGTTGTGTCTGCCATCACGGCTCTCGCCTGCCTCACCTCGCTCGGCTCTTGGATGATGCTTGTTACTCAGGCCGGTGCCCGTGCCGCTCAGGAAGGCTATATCCCCAAGATCTACGGTGAACTCGACAAGAACGGTCTCCCCCGCAAGGGTCTGATCCTCTCGGCCACGCAGATGACGGTGCTTATGGCGGTCATCACGGCCATGAATGCAAGTGGCGGCTCTGCTTCCGACCTCTTCGGCATGATCACCGGTATCGCGGTTCTCCTCACGATGCTCCCGTACTTCTACAGCTGCGTCAACCTGCTGCGCATCGAAGGCGCAACGACTCGCAACGTTATCAGCTGTGTCGCATCGGTCCTCGGCAGCGGCTTCTGCTTCATCGCCCTGGCCGGCGCCGGCTTCAACCAACTGATCGCTACCTTCATCGTCAGCCTGGTCATCATGATGTTCTTCTCCTGGAAGAAGGGCAAGCTCCAGGCGACTGTCAAGACTGCTGCGGCAGAAGCTTCCGACAAGTCCGAAGCTGGCAAGGCTGCAGTGCTCGTCGGCGACAACTAATCAGTCAACACCTCTTTCATCAACTTCTTCCTCTGGCTGGGTCTGCTCACTTTATGTGACGGATTGAGAGGGCAGGCCCAGCTCCTTCTGGTTTCACCACCACATCTCCCTTTGTGAGGTTTCATCATGAACATCATCGTTGAGCTCGTCTCGCCTGGTCGTTTCTTTAAAGACGCCCCGATTCACAGCCTGAATGAGTGCTTAAAAAAACGCGGGTTCGAAGTCGTGTTTGCCGCCGATCAGGCGGACCTTGTTCGCGTCGTCGAAAACAATGCCCGTCTTGCCGGTGTGGTGATCGATTGGGAAGATTCTCCTCAGGAACTCTGCCAGCAGATTCACGATTTCAATGAATATCTCCCCGTTTTCGCTTTCTCGAGCTCCAACAGTGTGACGGATGCTACGTTCCAGCAGCTCTCACTGAATGTTGAATTCTTCGAATATGAAATTTCGAACGCTGCGGACATCGCCGTTACGATCTCTCAGAAGGTCGAAGAATACGAAAAGGCTGTTACGCCTCCGCTGACACGCGCATTGATCAACTTCGCCAAAGAAGGCAAGTACACATTCTGCACGCCGGGCCATATGAGCGGCACGGCCTTCCAGCACAGCCCGATTGGCGCATTGTTCTATGACTTCTTCGGCGCCAACACCTTCAAGGCTGACGTTTCGGTTTCCGTGGGTGAACTCGGCTCTCTGCTTGACCACTCCGGTCCTCATCGCGATGCTGAGAAATACATCGCTGAGACGTTTAATGCTGACCGCAGCTACATCGTTACGAACGGCACGTCGACCGCCAATAAGATCATCGGTCTGTACTCCGCTCCGGCCGGCAGCACTGTGCTGATTGACCGTAACTGCCACAAGTCGCTCACGCATCTGATGATGATGAGCAATGTGATCCCAATCTATCTGCGCCCGACCCGCAACGCCTACGGCATTCTGGGCGGTATCCCGCAGAGCGAATTTAAGCACGAGACCATTGAAAAGCGTGTGAAGGAAACGCCGAACGCCACGTGGCCGGTTCACGCTGTGGTGACCAACTCTACCTATGACGGTCTGTTCTACAACACCGGCTTCATCAAGAATACGCTGGATGTGAAGTCGATCCACTTCGACTCCGCGTGGGTGCCTTACACCAACTTCAGCCCGATTTATCAGGGCCTCGCCGGCATGAGCGGCGGCCGTACAGAGGGCAAGGTGATCTACGAAACTCAGTCGACGCATAAGCTGCTGGCTGCGTTCTCGCAGGCTTCCATGATCCATGTGAAGGGTGAAATCAACGAAGCGACGTTCAACGAAGCGTTCATGATGCACACCTCCACGTCGCCCTTCTATCCGATCGTGGCATCAACGGAAACTGCTGCCGCTATGATGCGCGGCAATGTCGGCCGCCGTCTGATTGATGAATCCATCGATCGTGCGATTCGCTTCCGTAAGGAAATCAAGCGCCTTCGCGAAGAATCCGATTCTTGGTTCTTCGACGTGTGGCAGCCCGAAAACATCGGCACGAAGGAATGCTGGGAACTCAAGCCCGAAGACAAGTGGCATGGCTTCCGCAACATCGATCAGGAGCACATGTATCTTGACCCGATCAAGGTCACGCTCCTCACGCCGGGTCTCAATGGCGACGGCACGATGGCTGAGCGCGGCATTCCCGCTTCGATCGTCTCCAAGTACTTGGATGACCGCGGCGTGATCGTTGAAAAGACGGGCCCCTACAACCTGCTCTTCCTCTTCTCCTTCGGTATCGACAACACGAAGGCGATGGGGCTGCTGCGTGAGCTCTGCAACTTCCGCCGCGACTACGACCGCAATCTTGAGATCAAGGAAGCGATCCCGTCGCTTTACAAGAAGGATCCGAGCTTACGACGGCACATGCGTCTGCAGGAACTGGCCCAGGGCATCCATAAGCTCATCGTTGAACACGATCTGCCGAACATGATGTTCCACGCGTTTGAAACGTTGCCGAAGATGGTCATGACGCCGTTTGAGGCCTTCCAGCGCGAACTCAACGGTGAGGTTGAGGAAGTCCGCATTCAGGATATGCAGGACAAGGTCAACGCCAACATGATTCTGCCGTATCCGCCGGGAGTTCCTCTGGTTATGCCGGGCGAAATGCTCACGGCCGACAACCGCGCAGTGCTGGACTTCATGCTCATGCTCTGCGAAATCGGCGAGCACTTCCCGGGCTTCGAAACCGATATCCACGGTGCCTATCGTCAGCCGGACGGTTCCTACACCGTCAAGGTTCTGAAGATGTAAGGCTTCTAGGTTAGGCAGAGATCTGCTGGTGGGGCGGCGGACACATTTGTTGGGTTCCAATGTTGGCGTTGAGGCTCCAGTTGTCCCCCCCGCCTGCAGCCCCATACGAGCAGTGGGAAGCTGGAAGATCTCTGCCGCTTTTCACTCCACCAGAACCCAATCCATCAATCCCAACTTACATTAGGTGGCTACATGACTAACGAGAACATCTCGGTCACAGAAGTACAAAATGAAAATTCGGTTATTGCGGAACGCCGCGCCAAGCTCCTTAAGCTTCGCGAACACGGCGTCGCTTATCCGAATGACTTTGTCCGCAAGGATTTGTTCGGTGACCTTAACGAAAAGTACGGCAACAAGACCGCTGAAGAGCTTGAAGCACTCGCGCCGAAGGTCGCTTGTGCAGGCCGTGTGATGCTCAAGCGAGTCATGGGCCGACTCACTTTTGCGACCGTCCGCGACTATACGGGGACAATGCAGTATTTCGTCCAAGAAAGCACGGTGGGCGAAGCCGCTTACGCAGATTTCAAGACGCTCGACCTCGGCGACATCGTTGCTTGTGAAGGTACGCTGATGCGTACTCAGGCCGGCGATCTGGCCATTAAGGTGACGTCATTCCGCTTGATGGCCAAGAGCCTTCGGCCGATGCCCGACAAGCACAAGGGCCTGCAGGACCAGGAATTCTGCTATCGCCGCCGTTATGTGGACTTGATGGTCAATGCAGAATCGCGCGAGCGCTTTATCAAGCGTTCGAAGGCGATTGCCTCCATTCGCAATTTCATGCTGGCCAACGACTTCCTGGAAGTGGAAACGCCGATGCTGCATCCGATTCCGGGCGGCGCTAATGCGCGTCCCTTCATCACGCACCACAATGCGCTCAATACCGAAATGTACCTGCGCATTGCGCCGGAACTTTATCTGAAGCGTCTGGTAGTTGGCGGCTTTGAACGCGTATTCGAAATTAATCGAAACTTCCGCAATGAAGGCATTGATGCGCGTCACAACCCAGAATTCACCATGATGGAGTTCTACGCCACCTACTGGACCTATAAGGACCAGATGGAGTTTACCGAAGCGCTTCTGCGTCATGTCGCGCGTGAAGTGACCGGTTCGGCCATCGTGACGTATCAGGGAATGACGATCAATTTCGAGGAACCCTTCGACAAGCTCACGCCGAAGCAAGCCATCTTGAAGTACAGCCCCGAATACACTGAAAGTCAGCTCATGGACGAAGATTCCCTGAAGAAGGAACTCAAGCGTCTCGGTGCCGACGAGCAGATTGATCCGACGCTCGGCTCGCTGCAGATGGCGCTTTTTGACGAAACCGTTGAAAAGAAGCTCATCAAGCCGACCTTCATCATTGACTATCCGACGGAAATTTCGCCTTTGGCCCGAGCCTCGGATGTGAATCCGGACATTACGGAACGCTTTGAGCTCTTCATTGCCGGCCGAGAAACTGCCAACGGCTTCTCCGAACTTAACGATCCGGATGATCAGGCAGCTCGCTTCCGCGCTCAGGTTGAGCGCAAGGGACACGGTGACGATGAAGCGATGTATTACGACGCAGATTACGTGACGGCACTTGAATATGGATTGCCGCCAACCGCCGGGTGCGGCATCGGCATCGATCGCTTTATGATGTTGCTTACGGACGCACCTACGATTCGTGACGTCTTGCTCTTCCCCGCGCTGAGACCGGAGAGCAAGAATTGATCATTGAGTTGATTTTGTAAACGCAATGGCAGCCGCGCAGGAAAGTTTCTCCTGCGGGGCTGCTCTTGTTTGCGGCCAGAGGGCAAAAAGGGGCCACAAATGACTAAATTCAAAATGAACAGAACGCAGTTTATGCTGCTGACTGCTTTGAACATGTTGGGATCGGGAATCCTGATGTTGCCGGCGAAAGTTGCACAGGTGGGCGGGATCGGACTTTTATCCTGGTTTGTTGTTTGCCTTGCAGCTGTCGCGATGGCATACGCATTTGCCAACTGCGGGATTTACTCCAAATATCGTCTGGGCGGTTTAGGCGCTATCGCCGAAAATGCCTTCGGCATGCCCGGCTCTTTTTTGACCAACTATATTTACGCATTTTCTGTCGTCATCGCCAACGTTGCCATTGCTACCACCGCTGTCGGCTATCTGCTGGGTATTTTCGGCATTCAGGCCGATTTGGGCGTTGTGCAGTGCTTAACGATAGCGCTGCTTTGGCTCTCGACGCTGGTGAACTTCGCGGGCGTTAAAGCCATGGGGCGCCTCAGCGCGGTGACCATCTGGGGCATCTTGATCCCGCTCCTTTTTCTAATCTGTGCGGCGCCGTTCAGCTTTGACGCACAGTTGTTTGCACAGAATTGGAATCCTCGTGATTTGTCGATGCAGACCGCGGTGACGGCGACGGCCCCCATGATGTTCTGGGCCTTTTTGGGATTAGAGTCAGCTTGCGCTAACGACGACAGCGTCGATAACCCGGAGAAGTCTGTCCCTAAAGCTGTATTGGCCGCTACCCTTGCGGTGGCGGTCATTTATGTCGGATCAACAACTTTGACCGCAGGCTTGCTTCCAGAGTCAGAACTGGTGGATTCCGGAGCTCCGCTCTTTGTCAGCTTCGTGAGCCTTTTTGGTTCGACGGCGAGCCGCATACTGGCAGTGCTGCTCTTTTTGGCCTGTGTCGGGTCACTCGTTACGTGGCAGTTTACGATGTACCGAGTCTTCATGACCTCCGCCAGGCTGGGATACTTCCCAGCGTTATTTAAACGCGTTGGTAAAACCGGTGTTCCTTATTTAGGACTCTTTATCCTATGTTTCATCCAGACGCTGTTGGTGCCGTTTATGCCGGTCTCCAACTTGTTCAGTCAGTTTGATCTGCTGGTGGACATCTCGGTCATTACCAATGTCTTCCCGTATTTTCTCTGTATGGCCGCCACTTTTGTAGTTGTGCGCAGAGCCGGACTTCAAGGCGTCAAGAAGGTTTGTGTTGAAGCGGCTGCCTTGGGCTCACTCATCTTCATCGGGTGGTATTTCAGCCTCATGGACGGCGATGTCATGAAGTTTGCGACCATCGTCTTCTTCTTGGGCATTGCGTTTTATGGTCTCTTTGTTGCCAAGGATGAGAGTACCGAGCTCCCTGAGCAATAAAGATATTTTGGCTAAGCCCACGGGGCAGTATTTAACGGTTTAAGAGTTTACAGATGTAAATGCTTTGAGGAGACTTTGAATCCGCAGTGCGTATAAATACTGAGTTTATATGTTGACGCAGATAAGTATGAGTACATCACAAATAAGTTGATAAACAACGATAAACGGTAAATATGCATTTTTCTTGCTATTCCAATAGGGTGATGTACTCAATCGAACTGATCAACTATAATGAGAAACAGTATAAGGACCGCGATAAATAACAATAGAAGATGGTCAAGATAGTTAATTCGAGAGGGAACAATGGAGAGTGCATTTTTTACTGTTGCCGATTGGGTAGCCAATCCTAGATCAAATTCAATTCGGCGAAAAAACCGTCGAAGCGTCCTGCCGCCGCGGCTGATGGATCTGTTGTTTTATTTTGCGCAGCATCCTATGGAGGTAGTTTCCAGACAAGAGATTATTGATAATTGCTGGGATCGGGATGTTGTAACAGATCAGGCTATCACTCAGGCCATTTTCGAATTACGAAAATTTTTAAAAGACGGCCGCAGTGCTAAAGAGGCACCGGAATATATTAAAACGGTACCAAAACGCGGCTATCGTTTATTGGCGCCGGTTCATCAGCTGACGGTGGAAGAATACATTGCCGCAACCTCTGAAAATGGGGCTCAAGGCACACAGGTGATCGACGATGAGGACGTTGCAGCTGAGAGGGAACTGCAGCAGCCCGTCAGTGCGGCTGAGCCCGAGCATGAAGCGGCAACCTCGTTTGAAAGCAAGATTCTGGAGGAGACGGGTACAGCTGCGCTCGAACAGATACCTTCCCGGAGTGCCTCTATCAAGCAAGAGCGCCGAGGAAAAGTTACCCCCCCCC
>OAWY01001012.1_pt1 | contig 14294 bp, 8 predicted proteins | sample 1495591 | NCBI WGS metagenome assembly OAWY01 (sample SAMEA2580283, study PRJEB22360) | human gut metagenome | biome: human gut; feature: human-associated habitat; material: faeces | place: Denmark | collected 2008/2010
CAGCCGCATCGGATGGGACGGGCACGTCAGCGGATATACACCCCCCCCGACACGTTCGCCCTGTCCAGCGGATGCGGAGCATTTCCAATGTTCGCCTTATCGGAATTGGCGATTCCTGCGATGCCGTCGAGTTTCTCCTTGCGCGTCACCGCATGAACATACAGGTTGACGAGCTCCGTAATGATTTCGCCGTTACTCATGTCACTGCTACCACTCACGGATTTGAGGACGGCAGCCTTCCAACGCGCCACACTTCGTTCTATACGTTTATACCCAATCAGTTCCGGCGGCAATCCCGCCTCGCGGAAGATTTTGGTCGGCGATTCCCCCGCAAGATACCGTATGACACACACCTGTTTGAAGGCGTTGGAGTACGTGATGCGGTCTTTCGACACGTTAGCCACCGCCGGCAGATCCCGCAACATTTGGAGCTCGTCCATGCTGAATGATCCTCCACCGCGCATCGTTTTACCCCCTTTGCTATACCCCGTGATGAAGCAAGTGTATATCCGACTTCTCACAAGCAGCTTTTCAAATATTGCTGACCGTATATTGCTTCAACCGATCGGCCACACGTCAATGCGGGCGATTATGGAATACCCACAACCGCCCGCATTGACTTTTATTGTGAGTGAGTCAATTCACAACTCACTCACACCGAACGCATGCGCTCAGTACGTGCGGCGACGACTCTTGACCGCCACAGCCACGCCAGCGCCACCCACCAGCAGCGCCACGACGGTGAACAACACGGTTCCCGCGGCACCGGTCAGCGGCAGCTGAGTGACAGACTTGACGTTCAGCACGGTAGCGGTGGCATTCGCAGTGGTGTTATCGACCGGTTGGACCTGACGAAGGGCATCCGGCTCGAAGGTGACGAGACCTTCATCTGTGATCTCCACATTGAAAGTGACCCTGAAGTTCTGGGCGTAGCCGGTCGGAGCCTGAGTCTCCACAACCGTGTAGGTTCCCGCCGCAAGACCCGCGACCTTCACCAAACCATCATTCTCAGTAGTGAACGTCTTGGCATCATTCTGATCGGAAACAAACGACCACGCACCGTCCTCAGCCTGCTTAAGGAACTTGCCCTCCGCATTCTTGACAACGAACTTGGCGCCGGCTAGAGGCTTGGCCTCATTCCCTTCCTTGCCAATCTTCGTGAACTGGAAACCGTAGGCCTTAAGGACAGTCTTGCCTTCACCGCTGGTACCATCCTTGGTGGTGATTGTGGCCTTGTTGTCCACACTGCCGCTCAAGCCATCCAACGCATCCTTGGTGACGGTGCCCTGGTACGACACGACGATCGTCCTACCGGCCAGCGTTGTGGCATCGGCAAAATAGATGGTCGTGGTGGTGCCGGATTGAGCATTGCCTTCCTGCGTTATCGTGTACAGATCGGGATCCACAGTAGTATGATCTCCGAACTGGACCGTGAAGGCACTCTTTGCCGCAATCTGCAAACCTTTGGACGCGGTATCGGTAATGGTAAAGGGGTACGCATCCCAGCCAGCCGCAGCATGAGGAACGTCCGCGGCCACAGTGAAGTCCACGGTGTCGCCCACCTTTACGCTCTTACCGTTCACATCCACGTCATTCATCCGGGCGAACTTGAGCGGCTCGTCGGTCGGATTCGCGTTCTTCGCGTTGAACTGGCCTTCAGTCGTGATGTTGCCCTGACCGGTCGTCGTATCGGCCGCAATCCTCAGATTGGACAGTCCATTGACGGTGGTGGCCACCACAGCCGGAGTCCCCGACGTCACAGTCGTTTCGCCAGCCTTGGTGAACGTATCCTTCACCAGATACCAGCCTTCTCCGTTCACATTGACCACCTGGCTCGTATTTGCCTGATCCTTGGCTACGGTCAGGCCAGTACCATCAGGTCCTGCCGGCGGAGTAATCCCAGCCAAGGTCTTGGCGAAGACACGGAGCTGATCCGCAGTGAACGTCGCCACATAGGCGGCTGGATTATCCTTGTACTCTGTCGGGATGCCGTTGTGGCTTCCATCAGCCACGTCAGCAGCGGTGGTCACAGCTCCCTTCCATGCGTCAACCGTTTTCACTTCGACCGAGCCATCGCCAGGATTCTCGAACGTGGCAAACTTGTATGGCGTGTACGTATGGCCTTCCTGTGCGTGGTTAACTTGCAGCAATGGAGCATCATCAGCCTGTGCGGCGGCGACGCCGATGGCCATGCCGCTCAGCAACGTTGCCGCGGCGGCCAGCCCTGCAAAAAGCTTCCTCATCTTCATGAGAATCTCCTCTTCCTAATTGTTGGTTACTGTGTTCTGCAATCGCGGGAGGCGGGAACCCAACATGCCCCCGCGATCCGCAAATCCTGTGTTGTTCAGCCGAGCCGCTTCTTGCGTCTCCACTGGTCGGCCGCAGCGACGGCCAGCAATGCCAGCACGCCAATCCCGCTCGCCGCCAGTTGCCACCATCGTTCCGCGCCCATGCGGCCCGTCAATGGCAGCGACGATGCCGAAATGTATTTGTTGGTGAACAGCATTGGCCGGGTACTATCCCAATTCGAACCAGCGACACCATAATCGGTTTTCAGCTGGGTCACGGATTCGACAACGGCCTTCCATTCACCGGACGTTCCGTCTTTCATCACGGACACGACCACCCGGTATTCCGCCTGCGAGTAATACATTGCGGAAGCATTACCAGCGTTCTCCGTCACAAGATATGTGTACTCGGCTTCACCTGCGTCATACGTGATGTCGCCGAAGTAAGCAACGTGATCGTCAGACGAATCGCGTTTCACCGTCACCGTGCACGCCGACTGGTTCTTGCAGGAAGCTGGCATCGGCGCATCTGGATTGGAACCGTCTGCCTTCAACTTGAAGGTGAACGCGTCGGAATCCTTCCAATCGCGCCCCTTCAGCTCCTTCTGCACGCCAATCGCATGCGTCAGCATGGTCTGCTTCAACGTGTTGGTGATGATCACCGTGGCTTCCTGCGATGCCGTGGATTCCGGTACCGTCACCGCATTGCCGTCAGCGAGAGCACCATTGCCGACTTTGTGCTGGTAGGAGGCCTTCCACTGATGGTTCTCCGGTTCGGTTTCCGTCACCGTGTACGTTTTCGCGGCACCGGCCGGAATGATCACATCCGTGGACCAGTTTCCGTTCGCATCCGGCTTCAACGTGACTGTCTTGTAGCTATTGCCACCTTGCTTGATATCCACCGTGATGCTTTCCGGCTTGTCACCGTCTCCACTCCACTGCTTTTCGATATGCAGCGTCGAGGAAACCACCTGGATCACCGGATGCGGATACGGATTGCCGCCGCATGCATGATCCACGCCATCGGCCGTGTATGACAGGCATGCGGAATCGTTCGAATGGAAACCAGGCTGGTTCGAGGACGTGGTGTTCCCGTCCAGATCGGTATCCGCGTCACCCTTCACGCCGGCATATCCATCCTTGCCGGTATTCAGATTAGAGGCGTAGTCGTTGTATGCATTTTGCGTGGGCTTCACGTTGTATTCCAGCGTGTACGTCACGTTGTGGGCCAGAGCCTTCAGGAACCTGACGGTGAACTTCTTCGCGTTCTCGTCGTATGTCAGGGTGTAATCGACATCCTTGGTCAAAGCGACGGCCTGTCCGGACGAGTCCTTGGCTACGACCTTATAGTCGCTGCCAGCAAGTTCGGCATATTCCGACAGCGTATCCTCCATCACCACATTGATGTATGCGGATGTGGTGGTCTCGCTCTTCTGAATCTCGTCGAAGATGGCGTTCAGTTCCGACGCGTTCTTGGCGGCCTTGTAATACCCGGCGTCTTTATCTCCGTCGCCACGATTGTTGTACGCTATCGCCTTCGGGAAATTGCTGGACACCGCATGCATGAACTGATTCTCTTTGCTGGAGAGCGAGGACGGGTCGGCACTGGCGAAGATGCCGATGGAATACACCATATCACCTTGATCCTTCAAAGTTTTCGCTGCGGTGACCGCGCCGTTTGCCACCGAAGCATCGAAATCGGACACCGACGAAGGCGTACCATCCGCAAAGAAAATGACGACCTTCTTCGCATCGGTCCGAGCATTTTCCATTACCTTGACCGCGCGTTTGAATCCATTGTCGGCCCGGGTGGAACCAGCAGCTTTAAGCTCGTTGACCTTGGTTTTCAGGCCACTCATATCCGCAGTCAGCTTGCTTACGATCTGGGAATAGTTGTACTGGTATCCACCACTCCGGTACATGTCATTCCCGACGTTATTTGATTCCTTACCAGAGAACTTCACCAACCCGACACGGACCGGTTCGGAACCGGATTGCGCACCCTTATTGGCATTCGCCGCGACACCAAGGAAGTTGTCCACAGCTGTCTTCAACGCTTTCAACCGCTTGGTCCTATCCGTTGAGCCCATCGGGTCATCCATCGAACCGGACACGTCCAACACCAGCGTGAAGTCGATCGGCTGGGTGGTGGTGACCGTGGTGCTGCTGGCAGCGCCCTTCACATCCACGTTCACGGTGTAACTGCCATCATTGTTCTTTTTGATGCGCTTATGCTTCTCCGGAGCGCCCAACTGAGAACCAGTCTCGTTCTGCGCAACCGACTGCGCCCGATTTGCTCGCGCAATCGGTTGAGCGGACAACGTAACTGGCTGCTCATCAGGTTGTTCAGATTGTTGTTCAGATTGTTGTTCAACCTCCTGCTCAACCCACTGCTCAGTCTCTTCTTTCGTTTCTTGTTCCGTTTCTTGTTCGACTTGCTGGTAAGCCTCTTGATCTGACGGCTGCTCTTGCTCTGACGGCTGCTCTTCTCCCACCATCAAATTTTGTTCCACCGGCTGTGAATCCTCTTGCCCAGATTCTTGCAATACCGGCTGCTCGATTTGTTGTTCCAAGGCTCCCGTGGCATCTTCCGCCGCCGCTGACGAAGCAGTGACGCACCCCACGCCGGCGAGCATTGCGACCGTCGCGACGGCCGCAATGACACGACGCGTGAACAGACCTGTGCCCCTTGCCCTGTTTCGCTCAAAGACGTGTCTCATACGCCTACCCCCTTGTACCGTTAAGCGATCGGGAAATACCTTCCTCCTTCGACCGGTATATTTGATGCGTCTTCGCTTCACATACCGTCCGACAATCGCTTCGTTGCCTAAACCTTAAGGAGAAAAACAGAGGGATACATACCCTCCCAACGAGGTAATCAAGGGGATATACTTTCCTTGAAATCGCACATATCATCGCGATTCTAGAGTATTCTTGCCCCCGTAAATCGCGATGCAAAAACTATAAGCAAACGTTGTCATGCCTCTTTCAGAATTTTCCCCGACAAAAAAGCATCTGTCAAGTGCAACATTAACGCCATCAACCCCTAGTTGCGCTTTGGCCACCAAGCGGCATGCCTACGGACATACCACGGACAGCGGAGCAGCCAAACCAACAACAAACCGACCAGCAACGTGGCAGCTGACACCACGCCCGCAATCACACGCACATCTTTTGCCGCATCATCCTCCGCGGGAATCTCTTCGGGAATGGCGGAACGTAATGCCGAAACCAACAGACGATGCGTATTCACACCGTACGGAGTGCATGTCATCAACGTGACCCGATCCTCGCCAGAGGTAATCTTCAATTGCGATGTGTCGTTAGGTTCGATTTCGGTAATACGATCCACCATATAGCCAAGCGTATGGCCCATCACATCGATATAGAAGTAATCACCAACCCGCATCTCATCCAAACGCGTAAACATTGAGGCTTCAACCAAACCCCGATGTCCGGTAATCACCGCATGCGTATCCTTGCCACCCACCGGCAGACTACTGCCATACAAATGCCCCGCACCGGACGCAAGCGTCTGCTCCGACGTGCCATGGTAGATCGGCAAATTCACAGAAATCTTTGGAATGCGGATGGAACCCATCACGCCATCGCCAGTATCCAGCAAACGCTGGTATTCCGCGTCTTTGGAGCTAGCGGAATCCTTGTTACCATCGCCAGTGGCGTCTGCGCCCGTCGAGCTGGAACCGGAACCGTCGCTGGAGTCGGACTGATTGTTGTTGTACAACTCGGCGAGCGGATCCTCAGCCTCGCCAATCACCGGCTGCCCCGATTCGGCGAGACGCTTGTTGTACGCCCCAGCTGCGGCGAATGCCTCGTCGGCCTGCGGATACGGCCAGCCCGCGACACTCTGCTCGGAACGGGCGGACGTGCTCGCCAGCTTTTGCGCGGACTGGTATTGCAGCACTTTCGGGAAAAGACCAATGCCGATTGCGGAGAAAATCAGCACCGCCGCAAGCACACGCAGGGCAATGGATCTACCCACGTCGGCGCGACGCTCGCGAATTTCTTCGGACACATCGGTCGCCTCGGCGAACGTCGGCGGAACGTAGGTGCGCGTATCTTGCGACTCGCTGCTTCTCGACCCGCCACACGTGCCTCCTCGCAAAATGCCTGCCATCAGTTTAAGCCCCCTTGAACCACCTAGTACAGGGACATTATATGGCGTTCCGGACGGACTTTGCACCCTACCTAGTGCGCTTAAGCATGAGCAATTTTCTAAAACTATACTTCTATGACACTGGCTTGGCGGCCAATCTGCTGGGCATCGGAAGGGGTGACAGGCCACTGTACACAATCGAGGTCAAATCGTCCGCCACGTACCGGCCGAGCGCTTTCGAGAACCTGGAGGATCTCGCGCCGATCATGGGAGTGGACACAGACCATCAGTTCGTCGTCTATGGCGGCATCGAATCCTTCCCCACACGGCACGGCAAAGTGCTGGACTTCGACAGTCTCGAGGCTTTGATCTCCTGATCGGACCGATCCCCGGGCCCGTCTGGCTTATAGATGGCGGGTGTTGGACGGGAATAGACAGTTCGGGGGCATGTTTTGTACCCCTGAACTGGCAAATAAGGCGCACCATCCGCCATCTATAAGCTAGATAGCATAAGTCAGGCCTCAGCGGAGGCAGGATTGGGCCCGACTTCCTTGTCCAGCTTGTTGCGCAACCTCACCACATCGCGCTCGAGCTCGTCGATACGACGAGCCTGCTGCCTGATAATAATGCCGGCCGTATCACCGTCGAACAGTCCGAGAGACAACGGATGAACGTCATTCGACGCAGCCGTTGCGGCAGGCTTCGGCTCAGTGGCCGTATTGGCGATGTCTTCAAGACTCCGCCTCGTCGCCAACGCACGCTTATACCGCGCCGCAAGCTGCGCTATGATCTCACCATCGGTCATGGTGTCGCTGCCGCTCACCGACTTGATGGCCGCATCCTTCCACCGCGCCACACTGCGCTCGATACGCTTGTAACCAACCAATTCCGGCGGCAGACCCGCTTCGCGGAAGATCTTGGTGGGCGACTCCCCCGCAAGATATCGGATGGTGAGGCGGAGTAGGTAATCCGACCCGGAGCCACATTGGAAACAGCCGGCAATCCACGCAACAGCTGAATCTCCTCATCACTGAATGCTCCCCCACTGCGCATCGCAATACCTCCCATTGATGCTTCGTTGCTTTCTTTTGCGGATGTGCCTGCGATTCTATGGCCCTCCTTCCGTGCAATACCCCCACTTCACTCCCCTGACTAACAGCCCCCATAACGGTTCACGTTTCCAGATTCCGTTTGTTGCAACACATCCCACTGAAACGCCTTATACCCTCGAAAAACGCAATGTCCACCCACATCGGGTGGCACGTCCAAAGCAACGGTAATATGGCGCAATCCAAGCAATCCCATATGAAATACAGAGCAATACAAAAGGCCGACCCATAATGGGTCGACCTTAAATCACTCCGAATTGGTGTTCTTATCGAATACCGTCAGAGATGGGCGATCAGGCCTCGGCGTTCTGACGAGACTTGATGGCGATGGTCACGCCAGCGCCAGCCACGAGCAGAACCACAACGGCGAACAGCATGGTTCCCGCAGCGCCGGTGAGCGGCAGCTGGGTGATGGACTTGATGTTCTTCACGGTCTTTTCAGACGTGTTGACCAGGCCCCACGGATCGGAAGTGGCGGTCAGAACAGCTGAACCGTCCTCCTTGCTGAAAGACACAGTAAAGCTCGGCATGATGTTGAGGTAGGCATCGCTGGCGCGCACAGTTTCCGTGACGGTGTAGATCTTGTTCTTATCAAGACCGGTGAAAGACAGCTTGCCATCAGCACCAGTCTTGACATCAGCAGTTGCGCCCGAAGTGGTAGCAGAAGCAGCCTTCTTGTAGGAACCGTCCTTCTGCTTCACGAAGTACAGCGTGGTGTCACCGTCCTTCACCTGGAAGGTGACGTCCTTGATACCCTTGCCGTCCGGATCAACCTTGGTGAAGTCGAATTTGCCAAACGTAGTCGGGGCCTGAACCGGGGTGCCGTAGTTGTCAAGCTCGTTGACGACACCATTCTCGACGTCAGCTTCGTCATTAATCACTGCTTCGAAGGTGACCACAATCTTCTTGCCTGCATAAGTGGACGGGTCATTCACCTTGACATCGAAAGTTGCGTTACCATTGCCCTTGAAATCATCAGTCAGAGCAACATGGAAGTTGTCCGCGGACTCAGGATGGCGAGTCTTATTAGCATCCTCCGTAAAGAACTGGAAGCTGTTAGCCTTGATGGTCAGACCCTTGCCCGGCTTATCGGCGAACTTGAACTCGGTCGGAGCCGGGTTCGCGATGGAACCAGTCAGGGTGTAGGTCAGGGTGTCGCCGATGGCAGCAGAAGTCTTATTGACCTCCTTGGTCTTTCCGGGGTTGTTGGTGTTCTTCATGTTCACGGTGGCAGCGGCAGTCGGATTGGTTAGAACCTTCTTCTCAGCGTTAACGGTGCCGGAAGCGACAATCATCGGGATTGCCTTGGTCACAGAACCAGTGGCAACCGCAGAGTCAATGAACACATAGATACCTGCAGGCAGGGTCGCGGTAGCAGTGTATTTAGCATCCGCACTACCATTCGTAGCAGGAACTGGCTTGCCCAGAGTGAACGACGTCACAGCAGTTAGTTTGCCTTCACTCTCCAGAGCATTAGCAAACTTACGGGTCTTCTCAAGAGAAGCCCACGGACGAGCAGCAGAAACATCCAGAGTGCCGGCATTCAGGGCTGCGGCCAGATGGTCCACCTCAGAATCCGTAGTATCCACACCGGCAGCCTTCAACGCGGAGTCAACGGCAGTCTTATTGTTAGAATTCGTCACCACACCATAAGCAACGTTCTCGCCGGAACCATACTGAACATAATCGCCAATCTTGTATGCTTTCAGGTTGGCGTTGGTCAGCTGTTCAGCGGTTTCAGCGGTGAACGTGAACGTTGCTACGCCCGTTACCGGAGTACCAGCAGCGTCATCGGCCTGTGCGCTGGTTGCGCCCAGGGCCATGCCACCCAGCAGCGTCGCCGCGGCGGCGATGCCGGCGAAAAGTTTCCTCATCTTCATGAGAATCCTCTCTTCCTTATTGTTTGATTACTTGTTTTTGCAATCGCGGGAGGCGGGAACCCAACTTGCTCCCGCGATCCGCAAATTTTGATTTGCCGGCCGGAATGCCCTCAAGTTGGTAGGCATTCCGGCCTCACACAGCAACTCAGACGAGTCGCTTCTTGTTATTCCAAATTTCGGCAGCGCCGATAAGCAGCACCGCGAGTCCGCCGATCACACCGCCAACGAACAGCCACTGACGATCCGTCGTTCCGCCCGTCAACGGCAACGCCGACACCGCCACATACGTATTGGTGAATTTGGCGACATTCGCAGACTGATTATCAACAGGCTTGCCGTTGTCGTCCTTGACTTGCTTGATGCTCACTGTTGGCGTGCCCATATCGGCAGGAACCATCACGGTTACCGTGTATTCCGCCTGGGAATAGTGCAGGCCGACAATGGCGTTGGTGGGCTTGGTTTCCTTCACCGTGTAGGTGTAGGTGCCAGCGGTCTTGTATTCGATCTTGTTGAAGCTCGCCTCGTGATTTGCGGTATTCGTGCCGATCGCGACGGAAGCTGGATCATCAGGCAATGGAGCGTTCGGAGTTGGATCCGTGCCGATAATGGTGAAGTTGAAGGAGTCACCTTTCTTCCATTTACGACCGCTGATGCTCTTGGACACCTTGATCGAACCCTCAGCCAGAGTCGACTTCTTGTGAGTGTTGGTGACAGTGACCGTCCACTTCTTCACATTGTCAGCCGTATTCGCATCGGGCTTGGCTTTCCATAGCTCGTCGGCAGTGATTGCCACGTCTTGGCTCTCGTAAGAAGTTTCGTAGCCTTCAACAGCCTTTTCAATCACCTTATAAGTGTGATGACCGGGAGCTAGGTTTTCGAAGGATGCCTTCCACTCCGTGCCAGCCGTTGCCACAGCTTCGCGTTTCGAATCTTTTCCGTCGATCTGCAGTGTAAATGTCACCGATTCAGGATTGCCTTCTGAGCTCGCCTTGCCATCAGCATCAACCCACTTCTTCTGCACTGTGATGGCACCGGTCTTGACCTGATCGACAGGGTGTTCCGTATAAGGCGTATCACTGCAGTCGTGCGTTTCGCCGTCACCCGAGTAGGCCAAGCATGCGCTGCCGTTGGTGTAGAAACCAGGCTTACCTGCAGACGTGGCATTACCGGCAGCATCGGAATCTGCGCCACCAATCACACCGTTGTAGCCATCTTTTCCATCGTTCTTGCTCGCCGCATAATCGTCATACGCCTTCTGCGTAGGCTTGATATCGAACTGCAGCGTGTAAGTCACACCATTAGGAAGTGGCTCCGTGCTCTTCGGCGATGCGGTAATCGTCTTACCACTCACATTGATATTCCATCCCGCAGTTACGTTAGCGCCATCATTGGTAACCACTTTTGCGGTTTCTGCAGGCTTGGCATCAGCAAATTCAGCATATTCCGACAGCGTATCCTGAATGGTCACGCCGGTATATCCGTTGGTGGTCGTAATAGTTTGCTGAATGTCTTCGAAAACCTTCGACAGTTCAGAAGCCGTACTGGCGGTCTTGTAGTAGCCCTTGTTCGAGCCGCCACTAAGCGTTACACCAGACGAATTATCCCAAGCAACACTTCCATAATTCGGATAATTGCTGGACACCGCATTCATAAACACATTGGCTTTGCATGTCTCATCTGACCGCCGATTGCACGAAGTTACGCTCGTGTTAGCACCAGAGAAGATGCCTACGCTGTACACACCAACATTCGCATCTTTCAGTTGCTTAGCGGTCGTCAATGTCTTGTTCGCAACAGTACTGTTGAATGTCCTATCCGTAGTCGGCACACCATCGGTAAAGAACACTACATACTTGATTGCATTAGTTCGCGTGTCCTTATCCAAGGTGGACTTAGCTTTGCTGAAACCAGCCGCAGTATTAGTGGCACCCTCGGGATTTAAGCTGTCGACCCCCTTTTTCAGTGTCGTTACGTCAGACGTAAGTTCGCTTAGCGTAGATGCAGATTTAGCAAAGCTCACCAACGAAACCTGTACTTTGTTAGCAGCGTTTGCGATTGTCTTATTCTGCGTATCAACGCCATTTAAGAAAGTGGTCACTGCCGCCTTCAGCGCTGCAGAGCGAACAACATTATCGCCTCCGCACGGGTCGAAGAAGGAGGGCTGATGACCATTCATGCAGTAGGCCATCGAGCCGCTGTTATCGAGCACTAGTGCGATGTCGACTGGCTGGGAGACGGTTTGCGAAGTGCTGGACCGCTTGCCCGTCACGTTGAGGTTCAACGTGTACGTATCGTTGGCACCATTCTTCTTGGTGATGGTCTTATGATGTTCCGGCGCTCCCAAAGGATCCGGATGGGCAGTCACCGTGAAGTGGCCCTGCACCGTATGATCAGCCGCAACAGTCATGTCAACGTAATGACGTCCATTTTCATCTATCTGAATCGCAGAGCTGGAAACAGCCTTGCCATTGTCAGTACCTTCGAATGTCACGTCATACTTAGACCAGTCACTTGGATTACCTTCCAAGTAGAAGCGAACTGTTTTCGATACACCTGCGCTAGCGAGGATCGGTAAAGTACTGCTCTCTGCCGTATTCGACGAGATCAAATCCGATTCAAGACTTCCGACTTCATTATTCGAAACACCAGCCCTAAATGTTGTGCTCGTATCACCACTGGCCAAACCGTTTACAGTGATCTTCGCAACAGCCTGCGAGAAAATAACGCCGAACGCCGCACCCTGCCTAGAGCCAGGACCACTGTTCTTCATCTCAATAGAAACCTGAGTTGGAGCGGACGTTGTATACAGACGAATGCCTTGAGGCACGCCGTCCCCATCCTTACCCGTGCAAGTTATAGTTTTCTTGTCATTCGAAGATTGCGGCTCACAGAAACCGTAATTGCTATCGTCTGTTGGATAAAATCCCAGTTGCGTAATCGCGGAATCGGAGGTGTACACCATCTGCTCGTTTTTGTTAGTACTTTCCGCATCCGCCATAACGAACGAATACTGCAGATTAGCTACGTCCTGACCGTTAATGGTGATATCTGAAAGCTGTATCTTCGAATCGTTCTGATATCCATCGTTTTGATACAGCGCGGGCTTGCTTCCGGTCGGGAAATCAGAATATCCCTCAACACCGAAGATTGCGTGATGTCCAGCTTCACCTGGGTGTGCTGCACGATTATCCCACGTTGGCACTCCACTGGCGGCGACCGTACGATTGCCGGAATAATGCGCGATAAATGACATGGTCAGGCCGCCGCCGAGATTCACGGTCATTTTTTGTCCGGCGTTTGTTTTGGCGGTCTTTGAGTTGAACTTGGACATATCAAGCCAGCACACGCGCTGCAAAGCATTCGTTCCAGCATAAATACAGTTGGAATCAGTAACATCCGCCACTGCAGAAGGACTATTTTGCGCGGCGTTGACAGGTTGCGGATTGGACTGTGCGGTGGTATCAGTCTGCGAGTTCGCATCCGAAGATGTAGCATCTCCGACATTTGCCGCATTCGCCGTGTTCACGTCGGCATCCGCACCAGTGTTGGTATCGGATTCAGTGTCTGCGGTACCGGTGGCAGTATCGCCTGCATTGTCCGCATCCGTGCCGTCCGTAACATTCTTGCCATCAGTCGACTCGTTAGTAGTAGTCACGCTTTGATCCGTGGTGGTTTCCACAGTGGCCGGCGTATCTTCCGCAAGAGCGGCGGAGGTGGCGTAGCCCATGCCACTCAACATGGCGACCGATGCGAGCACAGCCACTATACGTTTGGCAAGTCCTCCCCTGGGCTTCGCCTTATATTCATGTGCATGCCTCATGAGCATCCCCTTAATCCCGTGCAATCACACGTCTCACGACGCGCAACCTCTCTTCATGCCAGGATTTGCGACATCTTCTACGTGCCCGAATAATCCTGACAGTGCTTCAACTCTGGAAGTTAGAGGAAAAGGGACCGCCATGCGTACACCCTAAGTGCGGGAAAGTCGGGTATCGCACAATCGATGGAAATTGCTGAATTGCAACACAAGTCACCCGCGAAAAGCACCCGACGTCACCGCAAAGAAACGATGGGATAATCACCAAAATGACGCTTCTTCATACTTTCGTAACCATTAGTCAATAATGGAAATCACGCATTTTTTGTGCGCCAACCACGTTTTATATTCAAATTGCATGTCAGACACGCCTTCATGCAGTAGCCACGTCAGCCGCGCTTCGGCCACCAAGCCGCATGTCTGCGAATATGCCACGGCCGGCTGCGGAGCCAAACCAGCAACAGACCAAGCAGCAATGTGGCCACCGCGGCCGCAATCGCAATCGTCCGCGCGTCCTTCGCCGCATTCCGTTCCTCGGGAACCACTCCAGGAATCGGCGCACGCACCGCTGAAACCAGTAATCGGTGAGTGTTCACACCGTATGGCGTGCAGGTCATCAACGTCACCCGGTCCTCGCCGGGCACGATCTTCAACGTAGAAGTGTCATTCGGCTCGATCACGGAAATACGGTCCACCCGGTAGCCGAGCGTGCGGCCCATCACTTCGATGTAGAAGTAGTCGCCGACGCGCATTTCATCCAATCGGGTGAACATCATCGCATCCACAAGCCCGCGATGCCCGGTGATTACGGCATGCGTGTTCTTGCCGCCCACCGGCAGACTACTGCCATACAAATGCCCCGCACCGGACGCAAGTGCCGACTGCGACGTGCCATGGTAAATCGGCAGTTTCACGGAGATTTTCGGAATACGGATAGTGCCCATCACCCCGCTGCCGGAATCCAGCAGGCTTTGATATTCCGTATCTTTGGCGCTGGCGCTGTCTGATTCGTTGGAACCGGATTCGCTGGACCGCGAACTGCCCTGCACCTGGGAGAACGGATCCTTCGCCTCGCCGAGGATC
>OAWY01001038.1_pt1 | contig 13903 bp, 8 predicted proteins | sample 1495591 | NCBI WGS metagenome assembly OAWY01 (sample SAMEA2580283, study PRJEB22360) | human gut metagenome | biome: human gut; feature: human-associated habitat; material: faeces | place: Denmark | collected 2008/2010
GGGGGAAGGTGTATTATAGGGATGCCGAACCCGAAACCCCCAAGCCGATCAGCACTCGTGTGGATGGAAATGAAAGTGATTATAATGGATTTAACTTATCCACCCGATACCTGTCTTTCCCGATAGATAAACCTTACCAGGCATTTGCCGGTCGTGATGCCCGTTTGAGTGCCATGGTGTTATTCCCGGGACAGAACTTCGGAAGTACGAAGATCATTATCCAGGGTGGTCTGGTGAAAGCTGACGGTTCCGGTTATCATTATAGGACTCAGGCTTCGGAGAAGGGACAGGATGGTCTGATCTATTATACTTACGGAGCGGAGAAAAGCACGGAATATTCAGGATTCGATCCGACTTTGGGACATTATACCCGCAGCGGATTCCTGTTTAAGAAGTTCTTGCAGATAGAAAGTCCGGTTGAGCAGGCATGGAGTAAAGGTACACAGCCTTGGATCGATTTCCGTTATGGGGAAATTCTTCTCAACTATGCAGAAGCTGTTATCGAAAAGACAACCTCTACTTCTGCTGAAAAACAGGCTGCACAAGACGCTTTGAATGCGGTCCGCAAAAGAGCGGCTCACAAAGATGACATTGCATTGACTCAGGCGAATGTTCGCAAAGAACGTTTTGTCGAGCTGGCATTTGAAAACAAACGCAGATGGGATTTGTCGCGCTGGAGAACTTTCCATAAGGAATTTGAAAACCGGGTGAGAAAGGGACTTGTACCTTTCCTTGACCTGCGGACAAATCCTGCGCATTATGTATTTGTACGTGTCAATCCGTTGGGCATTGAATCAAAGACCTTTGATTATAGCTGGTATTATAAGAGTATTCCGGGTACGGGGGCTAATGGTCTGGTACAGAATCCTTAATTAGTATATTCTAAAATATAGATTAGATATGAAAAAGCTTCTATTTTTATTATGCGTTGTAGTAGCAGGCAGTATGTTTTACTCTTGTGAAAAAGATAATCTCGAAGGGCCGGATGCAATCTTTGCCGGCGAACTGAGAGACCGGAAGACCGGAGAACTCATTCAACAGGAGATATCGGACGGTTCCCGCGTTTATTTCATCGAACAGGGGTGGGGAGATAATCCTCCTGTTCAGAATATGGTCGTTAAAAAAGACGGAACGTTTTATAACGGTATGATTTTCTCCGGTGACTATAAAATCATCCTGAATCGTGGGAACTACGTTCCTTTGGATACTCTGGATATGAAAATAAAGCCGGGAAAGAATTATCAGGTCTTCGAAGTGAATCCTTATCTGCGGATCATTGAACCGGAAATATCTGTGATCGGAAGAAAGGTAGTGGCGAAATTCAAACTGGAGCAGGTGACCAGTAACGAGGTCTATCGTATTTCGTTGTTTGCACACTCTCACATCGATGTATCCAACAAACTGAATATTGTCAACCGGACAGAAGAACTAAACCGTTCCATTACTGATGGTGAGGCTTTCGAATTGTCTATCAATCTGGAAGACTACACTTCCACGCTGGTTCCGGGCAAGAGTTATTATTTCCGGATCGGTGCACAGTCTCACGGAAGTGAGACAAAGTACAATTATTCGGCATCTGTACAGTTGGATATTTAGCATAAAAACGGAAAAGCCATGAGAAAGTATTTACAGTTGGTATTCCTTGCGGTCTCTGTCTTTTGTTCAGAGATATTGTTGGCAGAATCTCGTGATCCGGTCCGGATACTGGATTTGAGAACGCTCAATGAACTTGATCTGAAAGAACAGGAGAAGGCGGAGCAACTATGGGACATTATGCATACGACAGCTACCTTGCAAGGCATTGTGAATCGGAATAGTCCGAGATTGTACATTCGCTATGTCAAGAACGGGCAGGGAGAGAATGTCGATGATTATTGGTGGAATAAATACCGTCAGGCAGGACAGTGGCTGGCGGGACGTGATACGATAGCTTACACGGAACTGTCGGATGTCGTGACCGTTTTCAGAAAAGAAATACGCGGAGTGGTTGTTTATGACTCAAAAGTAGCATCTACCAGTAATATTGCTTCATCTGTGGCAGGAATCGAGAATCTGATAGCTGTGCGCTATGACATATCTCCCAATAGTCTCTATACCCGTTTGGTACTGCAAGGACCGAAGCTGGCTGTGAAATGCTGGCTGGGGAACAAAGAAGGGTCTTCTTCTTTTCCTGTCAAAGAAAGGATTGCCGGAACCGGTCAACCTTCGACAGGATCTCTGAAAATCGATCCCTATGTATGGTTTATAGAGAAATACCTGAAGAAAGGGTTATGCAATACGGAGTACGCCGCTTATTACATCGACCAGTTCTGGCGTACCGATCCTACCCGGACGGTAACGAACCATCACCAATTGACCAATCATGACTTTTTTGTCAGCAAGAAAGCTTTTTTCTTTGACCTTTCTCCTTGGGGAGACGAGCCGGCAACGGATGATCCGACACAAGAAGAAGGACTGGACTTGCAGATACTGAAAACTTTTCTGCAAGAAGCCTATAAGCAAAATAAAGGAGAGAAATTCTGCTATATCGGAGGTTTCCCGAGCTGGATTTATAAATATACGCAGCATGCTGGAGGAAAGCATGAAGATGTAGCTACCGAGTGGGAATTTTCCCGTATTATCAGTGCTTATAATGCCTTTAAGGATGCCGATGCCATCGGACTGGGAGCATTGGCTAACTCCTCCTTCTGGCAACATTTTCCTCTTCAGGAAAAGTATCCCCAAAAGTGGGTGACACATCAGGAACTGATGGACAGAGGCTATCTGAACCGTGACGGAACAATCAACTTTCAGGGACGGAACTTTATCCTCTTCTATGTAGGCGATTATGATTCCTCCTCCTGGATTGCTCAGACTACCCCTTTCCTGTGGGACGAACCTAGCCGGGGAGAAGTGCCTTTGATGTGGTCTGTCAGTCCTGTACTTGCAGAACGCGTTCCGATGGTGATGCATAATTATCGGGTGACGGCTACTCCGAATGATTATTTTGCCGCTGCTGACAATGGTGCCGGATATTTAATGCCGGGTATGTTGCAAGAGCCTCGCTCGGTGTCCGGATTGAAAAGCGGATTGAGTGCATGGGCAAAGCATTGCAGCAAATATTATCAGAAGTGGGGATTGACCATTACAGGATTTGTGATTGACGGCGAAGCCCCCGGACTGGATTCAGACGGATTGGACTGTTACGCATCGTTCAGTCCGAATGGAATAGTTCCGCAGAAGATGCCTTTGACATTGCTGCACAATGATATGCCGGTGATCCGGGCAGATTATGATATTGTAGATCATGATTACCGCAGGGCAACGGATGTGATTGTGGAAAGAGTGGAGAAACGTCCGGTTCCTTTCCATTGGTTCAGAGCCATATTGAAGTCACCTTCCTGGTATAAAGGGATTTGTGATGAGTTGAAACAGCGGCATACGAATATTGAATTGCTGGATGCACCGACATTTTTTGAACTCTATCGTATCTATCTGAAGCAGCATCCGGATGCTGCTGCCGGAAAGATAACGATGAACTAACCTGATTAATGAACAGACATATTCATATAGAATGATGATGAACAGATTGAATATAAAAAGAACAGTCGGCTCCTGTTTGATGGCGATGGCGTTTTTTTCGTGTACCCATACGGATCAGACGCCCACGAAAGACTTTGTCGATTATGTAAATCCATATATCGGCAATATCAGCCATCTGCTGGTGCCTACTTACCCAACCGTACATCTGCCGAACTCGATGCTCAGGGTCTATCCGGAAAGGGGAGACTATACATCGGACAGGGTAAACGGCCTTCCGGTCGTGGTGACCAGTCATAGAGGCAGCTCGGCTTTTAACCTGAGTCCGGTGCAGGGAGAGGTATCCCGACCGATTGTATCTTACTCCTATGATTTGGAGAATATTACCCCCTATAGTTATTCCGTATACCTGGATGAGGCTGATATACAGGTTGAGTATGCCCCTTCACATCAGGCTGGTATTTATCATATCAGTTTTGGGACGGAAGGTGATAATGCTCTGGTGGTGAATACGAAGAACGGAAAGCTGGTCGCTGAAGAAAAAGGAGTCAGTGGCTATCAGGTTATTGACAACACTCCTACCAAAATCTATCTGTATCTCGAAACCAGTCAACTACCTTTACGCAAAGGGGTACTGGCAGATGGAAAAGTTGATATGGAAAGTAAGGAAGGCAGTGCCATCGCTTTGTATTATGGAAGCGAGAAGAACCTGAATCTACGTTACGGAATTTCCTTTATCAGTGCCGAGCAGGCAAAGAAGAATCTGCAACGTGACATCACCACCTATGATGTAAAGGCGGTGGCGGATGCCGGACGCAGGATATGGAACAAGACATTGGGCAAGATTGTGATAGAAGGCGGTTCGGAAGACGAAAAAGAAATCTTCTACACTTCCCTTTATCGTACCTACGAACGCATGATCAATCTTTCGGAGGACGGGAAATATTACAGTGCTTTCGATGGCAAGATTCATGAAGATGGCGGAGTACCTTTTTATACAGATGACTGGATATGGGATACTTACCGGGCTACACATCCGTTGCGTATCTTGATAGAACCGCAGAAGGAACTCGATATGATTCGTTCATATATACGGATGGCAGAACAGTCGGACAGAAGATGGATGCCTACCTTCCCCGAGGTGACCGGAGACAGTCACCGGATGAATGGCAATCATGCAGTGGCAGTTATCTGGGATGCTTATTGCAAAGGATTGAAAGACTTTGATCTGGAGGCTGCTTATGAAGCCTGCAAAGGAGCGATTACAGAAAAAACGTTGTTGCCCTGGCTGAGATGTCCGTTGACGGAGCTCGATAAGTTCTATCAGGAAAAAGGATTTTTCCCTGCACTGAACCCTGGCGAAGAAGAAACTTGCAAGGCTGTTCATTCGTTCGAGAGACGACAAGCGGTTGCGGTTATGTTGGGTAACTGTTACGATAATTGGTGTCTGGCACAGATAGCCAGAACATTAAACAAGACCGATGACTATAAGAAGTTTATGAGGATGTCTTATACGTACCGGAATGTTTATAATGCGGAAACGGGTTTCTTTCATCCCAAGAACAAGGACGGAAAGTTTATCGAACCGTTTGACTATCGATATTCGGGAGGACAGGGGGCACGTGGCTATTATGGTGAAAACAACGGTTGGATCTATCGTTGGGATGTGCAGCACAATCCGGCGGATTTGATTGCCTTGATGGGTGGACAGGCTTCATTTATCGAGAGATTGAATCAGACATTCAATGAACCGTTGGGGCGGAGCAAGTTTGATTTCTATCATCAGTTGCCGGACCATACCGGTAATGTCGGCCAGTTCTCTATGGCAAATGAACCTTGTCTGCATATTCCTTATTTGTATAACTATGCCGGTCAGCCGTGGATGACACAAAAAAGGATTCGCGTTTTGCTGAACCAGTGGTTCCGTAATGACTTGATGGGCGTTCCCGGTGATGAAGACGGAGGTGGAATGACTGCATTTGTGGTATTCTCCATGATGGGCTTTTATCCGGTAACTCCCGGTTCTCCAACTTATAATATCGGCAGTCCGGTATTCCAATCCGCAAAGATGGAGGTAGGTGACGGACATTATTTTGAGATCATAGCGGAGAATTATGCGCCGGACCATAAGTACATCCAGTCGGCTACCTTGAATGGAACGCCGTGGAATAAGCCGTGGTTCAGCCATGCGGATATTCAAAACGGCGGACGTCTGGTTTTGCAGATGGGAGATAAGCCCAATAAGAAGTGGGGGATAGCTTCGGATGCCGTGCCGCCCTCTTCAGAGAGTTTGCCGGAATAAAGTCAGAATAATAATATTAAAATCTAAAATATAACACAATGAAAAAGATGATTGTACTCACCAGTCTATGGTCGTTTTTATTTATCTTTTCCTTTTCAATGTTCGGTTGCAGCGAGGATGACGATGAATTTGGAACAACGGCCGAAAGAGGAAATGAAGTCCGTACTCCCCGTGTGGAGGAGATCAATGGAAAAGCAGTGGTCACCTGGATTGATCCTTATATTACGGATATCAAGGAGGTGCAGGTAAAGGATTTGCAGACTAATGAGCAACAGACGGTTGCCAAAGGAGTGCAGAGCGCGGAATTTGCGATTACGGACAATAGCCTGTTGTCTTACCGATATGAAATGAAAGTTGTCAGAACGACCGGAGAGATGTCTGCCGGAGTGACTGCCCGTCTGGTGAAGAACTGGGCGCAAAAGCTGCATCCTTTGATGGATTATCATAGTGATGCGACTCCTCAAAGTGGTATGTTCTTTAAGAATCAGCCGGTGGCGAAAGTGAATGTATTCGATATTCGTGATGACGAAAATATATCGAAGCTGACCACTGCTGTCATGCAGGGAGTGATTAACCAGGAACAGGCACTGACTTATCTGATCTGGTTACAGCAGGATTTGACGCAGCTGGATGATGCCGAAGTGCAGTATGAGATGCAGCCTTTGGCGAATACTTCCCGCAACAGAGGCTTTGCGGCATTATATAATATGTATAAAGACCGCTTCAACTGCCTGGTAGTCTGGGATGAGAATCAGCCTTGGTCATGGAGTATGGCACAGATGATTTCGTCACAGGAGAAAGGCATTCCGGTTACGGAATCCATGAGAAAGTTTATAGAGGATGAGCTGGGAATAGGAAATCTGGAAGTTAGGGATATACGTAACCAATGGTCATCAAAGGCAGAAGCTTATGGCTGGGCGATAGCGCACTATGCCGACAAATGCCATCCGAAGCTAACTTTCTCCGGTGGATTGCGGAGTGATTATAAAGATAATCCGTGGAGAATGTACGATTACGTAGCTGCTTCTAAAGGCTTTGTCTTCTGGTTGGACGACTCTAATGGAGATGACAAACAGATCATGGATAATATCTTCAATAGCGGATCTTATCCGGTGGGTTCTTCGGTATTTGGTTATGGAATGAATGCCAATGGCGACGAACTGAATAAGATTACCAACATCCATAATGCAGGATTTGTAGTGAGTGACTATTATGCGAATGGCAGTTATTGGTGCAGTTTCCCGAGCAAAGCCTTCCAGCAGCGTAAAGGGATAGCCGGAGAAGTGAAGCCGGGTAAGATATATGTCGCTATCAGTCTGAGTGACGGAGACAATATTCAGTTCGATGCAAATTCTCTTTATCAGATATTCAAGGAAGGAAAGCGCAGAGGCGAAGTTCCGGTAGGAGTGACTTTGGCGGCAGGCTTGCAGGAATTGAATCCGAAGCTACTTGAATTTTACTATAAGAATATGACTCCGAACGATGAATTGACGGCAGGGCCTTCCGGTTTCCAGTTTATCTATGGTGATTATTATGCGCAGAGCGGTAAATATGCGGAATGGTTGGAAATGAACAAGAAGTGGTTATCCACTGCCGGTTTCCACACGGCGCATCTCTGGAATACAGACGAGCAGATGTATTTCGAACAATACATGAAGAGCAAGGCTGTCGATGCGATTATGGACGGATCTAACCGGACACATACCACAGGCTCATCTTACAAATTGGTAGATGGCGTGGTGCGTATTGATCAGGGGACTATGTGCCGCAATAATGGAGACGTATACCGTGATCTGATGTCTGTATCTCCCAGCCCGCGGCGTCCTTTATTCCGGCATGTCTATCTGTTGACCAACTATTACGGATTTGAAGGAAATAAAGTGGTAGTGTACGAGAGACTGATCAAGGAACTCGAACGGGTTGAACAGGATTGTCCGGATACGTATGAATTTATGCTCCCGATGGATTTGGCCGCTTCTATCAGGAAGTACATAGAAGAAGGCGGTATTTATTAAAGGAATTATAAACGAATCTAAAACAAATGAGATATGAAAAATAGATATAGTATCCGGTTACTGGTTATAGTCTTTCTTTCGGCTTTCGCTATGGGTATCTGCTACTCATGTTCGGATGATGACGGAGAAGGAGTGAAGGTATATGAGTATCGTGAACAGATAGGCAAGAAGATAAAAGTGTTGACCGACCTGCAGGCTGAATCCCAGTTCGGGCTTCGGGAAGGAATGTATCCTGAAACAAGCCGGGCGATTCTGGAAGATGCGATAGCCAAGCTGAAAGATTTCCTTCAGACGATAAAAGAAGCGGGAGTGGCGGAAGCTCGGATTCCCGAAGAGACAGCCAGACTGCTGAAAGAATCGGACGAAAAGATAGCCGAGTTTAAGGCGACTGTCCGGACGGAAGACTTACTGGTTCCGGCAGAGCTGGAAGTAAGCGGAAAGAATGGCGGATATATTGACTTTGGCGCTCATCCGGAGTATTCCACATTCGGTGAAGTTGGCAAGCAGGCATTTACTGTTGAGTTTTGGGTAAAGCTGAAGGATGTAGAAGGCTTCTTCTATCTGATCTCTACCTTTACGGATGATGATACGAACAATCACGAACGCAAAGGCTGGTGCGTGAATAGCTACAACTATGGTGGCAACAACATGCGTATGACATACGGAATGGGCTTTAATGACCTGATGGAACCTGCCTTCGGATTTGCCACCGTTAATGAGTGGGTACACTTGGCTGTGGTGACGGATGAAACCGGAGTAGACGGCGAGATGAATGGAGGCAGACCTGTCATGACCAAAATGTATATGAACGGTGAACTGAAACTTTCGACCACCTCTCATCAGGATGCTTCCAAACCGTATGCTTCTAACGACAGCAATGTCCCGATGGTGGCATTTGGCGGCATGAGTGCTACAGGCAACCGTATCGGTGATAAAGGTGCTAACGGAAGTATGAAACATCTGCATATCTGGCGTACCGCCAAGACTCAGGATGAAATCCGCCGGTTGATGGAGCATCCGGAGAATGTGACGGGCGAAGAGGACGATTTGGTTTGCGGATGGACTTTCGCGAAGATGGCGCTTGACGACCAGGAAATTAAAGACTTGACCGGAAAGTATACGGCAAAGCTGGTCGGAGACTATAGGTGGATTGAATTAGAATGATACGAAACAGAAAATACAGGATAGATATGAAAAATAACTATTTATATAATTGGGTAGTGATAGTGTTTATGATGCTTCAGATGCTGGCATTTACTTCTTGTTCTGATGATGATGACAATAGCGGCTGGCCGACGGAAACGGACAAGACCGAAATCTTCATAGAGCGCTTCAGTACATTGGTGACTAACCTGACTGCGCTGCGGGATGGAGCTACATATGGCGAACTGAAAGATAACTATCCGGTATCCAGTAAAGCCATGCTGGATGATGAAATTGTTTATCTGGAGGAAACGATCGCTAAACTGAAAGAAGGAAACAAAAAGTTGGCTGACAGTGAAGCCGACCGCATTATCCGTGAAGCTAACCAGATAGAGAAGAACTTCAGAGCGACCAGACGTACCGAAGACTTTTTACCGGTTGCCGCTGAACTGTTGGTCAACGGAAAGAATGGCGGATACATTGATTTTGGTGTTCATCCGGAGTATTCAGCTTTTGGCGAGCAGGGGCAACAAGCATTCACAGTCGAGTTCTGGGTGAAGCTGACAGATGTGGACGAATATCTCAATAGCTTTGTATTCTTGCTTTCCACCTTCACGGATGATGATACGAAAGATCACGAGCGTAAAGGATGGGCGGTAAACAGTCACTTCGGCAGATTACGTATGACGTATGGTATAGGCTATAGTGACTTGTTTGAACCGGGCTTCTCATTCAGCACACTAAATCAGTGGGTTCATGTGGCAGTTGTCACTAACGAGAACGGAGTGGACGGAGAAGTCAGAGACGGAATTCCGGTGATGACCAAGATTTACGTCAACGGTCAGTTGATGTTGTCGGAAAGAGGCCGGGATGACCGTTTGCCATATACTCCGAATGATAAGGAAGTGGCTATGGTTGCCTTTACCGGGCTTAGCGCAACTGCCAACCGTATCGGAGAAAAGAGCACCAATGGATGTATGCGTCATCTGCATATCTGGAAATCGGCGAAGACACAGGCCGAAATACAACATCTGATGGATACTCCGGAATCCGTGACTGGAAGCGAATCGGATCTGGTATGCGGATGGACATTGAATAAGACTGTTTCGGATAACAATAACATCAAAGATCTGACGGGCAAATTCTCAGCCAGGCTGATCGGAGATTTTCAATGGGTAGAGAATAGATAATTGTTTTACGAACCGGGTAGTTCCCAAGGCCGTCGGATAGCTGGCTTTGGGACTACTTTCTTAAACAAACGAACATGAGGAAAGAACTTGTTTTTGTTTTATTGGCATTATTTCTGTGTGCCGGCTGTAACGGTAACAAAAAGAAAATGAACGGTGAACACGATTTGGATGCGGCAAACATTACGTTGGATGACCATACGATCAGTTTTTATTATAATTGGTATGGAAATCCGTCAGTGGATGGAGAAATGAAGCACTGGATGCACCCGATAGCCCTTGCTCCGGGACATTCGGGAGATGTCGGTGCCATATCCGGACTTAATGATGACATCGCCTGTAATTTTTATCCGGAGCTCGGAACGTACAGCAGCAATGATCCTGAAATCATTCGGAAACATATCCGGATGCATATAAAAGCGAATGTCGGTGTACTGTCTGTCACTTGGTGGGGAGAAAGCGATTATGGCAACCAAAGTGTGTCTCTCCTGCTGGATGAGGCTGCAAAAGTAGGGGCAAAGGTGTGCTTTCATATAGAGCCTTTTAATGGACGCAGCCCGCAAACGGTAAGGGAGAATATTCAATATATAGTGGATACTTATGGTGATCATCCGGCTTTTTACCGTACGCACGGCAAACCTCTTTTCTTTATCTATGATTCTTATCTGATCAAACCTGCCGAGTGGGCGAAGTTGTTTGCTGCCGGGGGAGAGATAAGTGTGCGTAATACCAAGTACGACGGTCTTTTTATTGGTCTGACATTGAAGGAAAGCGAGTTGCCCGACATTGAGACAGCGTGCATGGATGGCTTTTACACTTACTTTGCCGCAACAGGTTTCACAAATGCTTCTACTCCGGCCAACTGGAAATCCATGCAGCAATGGGCAAAGGCACATAATAAATTGTTTATTCCGAGTGTCGGTCCGGGATATATTGATACCCGGATTCGTCCTTGGAACGGAAGTACCACCCGAGACCGTGAGAATGGAAAATATTACGATGATATGTATAAAGCTGCCATAGAAAGCGGTGCTTCTTATATTTCGATTACGTCTTTCAATGAATGGCATGAAGGAACTCAGATAGAGCCGGCTGTCTCAAAGAAGTGCGATGCTTTTGAATATTTGGATTATAAACCATTGGCTGATGATTACTATTTGATAAGAACTGCCTATTGGGTAGATGAATTCCGGAAAGCAAGATCTGCTTCGGAAGATGTTCAATAATATGCTATATCTTGTCGGTTTTGCCCATTTGTAATTAAAATGTTCTATATTTGTGATACATAACTCAAATATAGAACATTATGGGTGAACTTTATGGCACATGTGCATTGCTTGCTGCAGTGTTGTTTTTTGTTCTGCTGCAAAAGTTTGAAAGCCGGTTCGGCAAGGTAGACAAAGAGCTTGGCGAGATAAAGAAACGAATGGACGACCTGCTCAAAGCTCAGGAGAAAATGGCTTCCGGCCCTGTAAGGGCCAAAGAGGATGTAACGGCAGAGACTTTGGACAATACGGATATACTGCCTTATGTAACAGAAGAATTGCCCGATTCGACAGTGACAGCCTTGAAGGAAGAGAAAGCTGTCGAAGAAAAAGCTGTTGAAGGCATACAGCCCATTATGGCGGAAACTACACCGCAGAAATTAAATGCTTCCCTTGAAAAAGAATCTGCTGAGGCCACTTTGCAGGAAACTTCTCCAGAGGCTCCTCTCGAAATACCGTCTGTTTCCAAACGGAAGCAGGTTAATTATGAAAAGTTTATCGGTGAAAATCTTTTCGGTAAGATTGGTATTCTTGTATTCGTCATCGGAGTCGGCTTCTTTGTAAAATATGCCATTGATAAAGACTGGATTAACGAAACATTGCGTACCGTACTTGGTTTCCTGACCGGCTCCGCATTGCTGGTGGTTGCCGAACGCCTGCAAAAGAAGTACCGCACATTCAGCTCCTTGCTTGCGGGTGGCGCCTTTGCCGTTTTCTATCTCACGGTCGCCATTGCCTTTCATTTTTATCACCTTTTCCCTCAGACGGTCGCCTTTATTATTCTGATAGCTACAACGCTGTTCATGTCTATCCTGTCCATTCTGTATGACAGGCGCGAACTGGCTATCATCTCACTTGTCGGGGGATTTCTGGCACCTTTCCTTGTTAGCACCGGGAATGGTAACTACTTGGTACTGTTCACTTATATGAGTATCTTGAATCTTGGAATGTTCGGACTGTCCATCTATATGAAATGGGGAGAACTTCCGGTGATTGCATTTGTTTTTACTTATGTGGTAATGGGAATCTTCCTGTTGACAGGCTTTACTACAGGATCGACACATATTTCCGTCCATCTCTTCATCTTTGCGACGCTGTTTTATTTCATCTTCCTCCTGCCGATATTATCGATACTCCGGATAGAAGCCGTGAAAAAGAACAGGGGATTGCTGCTGGTCATCATAACCAACAATTTCATTTATCTGTTATTAGGAATCCTGTTCCTGCGTAATATGGGACTGCCGTTTAAATCGGAAGGATTACTGAGTTTATTGATCGCTATCATCAATTTAGTTTTAGTCATCTGGCTACGGATGAGCAAGAAAGATTATAAGTTCCTCATTTATGCGATGTTGGGACTGGTACTGACATTTGTCTCCATCACTATACCTATTCAGCTGGATGGAAATTATATCACGCTGTTCTGGGCAGCGGAAATGGTGCTGCTGTTATGGCTTTACGTAAAATCGAAGATTGGAGTATACGAACGTGCAACACAGGTATTGATGGGACTGACCCTTGTTTCATATCTGATGGATATATATAATGTACTGATGACCTCTTCCTCCTCCGAAACCATTTTCCTGAACAGTTCTTTTGCTACTTCCCTGTTTGTCGGTCTGGCCACCGGAGCATTCGCTTTACTGATGGGGCGTTACCGTTCTCTCTTTACCGAAGCCCGTTATCTGAGATACACTCCCTGGAATTCGATCATGCTTCTTGCTGCTGCCGCCATCCTCTATTATACATTTATGGCAGAGTTTGCCTTGCACTTGGCAGGAGCTACAAGAAGCGGAATGATGCTGGCGTTTACTTCTGCTGCCATCTTTATCCTTAGCTATACTTTCAAAAAGCGCTTCCCGATAAAACAATACACAATCCCTTATCTGACAGCTATGGGAATGAACGTGCTGATCTATGTGATCAATATATGGGGAGACCAGTGGGTATACACGAGCCTGACTCCTGCTTTGCTCCGATGGTTTGCGGCAGCGTTTGTTATAGCTAATCTGTACTACGTTGCCCGTCAATACTATACATTAATAGGATTGAAAACTCCTTTCACCGTTTATCTGAATGTCTTGGCGCTCTTCCTTTGGCTGACGATGGCACGTTCTTTCCTCCTGCAAGCAGGAGTAGAAGATTTCGATGCCGGCTTCTCCGTTTCACTGAGTATCGCAGGATTTATTCAAATGGCACTGGGTATGCGTCTGCATCAGAAAGTACTGCGAATCATCAGTCTTTCAACTTTTGGAATCGTCCTGTTGAAGCTGATTCTGAAAGACTTATGGGCAATGCCAACAATCGGTAAGATCATTGTATTTATCATTTTAGGATTGATCCTGCTGATCCTCTCATTCCTTTATCAGAAACTAAAAGACGTACTCTTTAAAAATGATGAAGATGAAACTGATTGAGCAGACTATATAATAAAGTAAAGGCTGCCTGTTCGAAAGTGGACGGCAGCCTTTA
>OAWY01001052.1_pt1 | contig 13710 bp, 10 predicted proteins | sample 1495591 | NCBI WGS metagenome assembly OAWY01 (sample SAMEA2580283, study PRJEB22360) | human gut metagenome | biome: human gut; feature: human-associated habitat; material: faeces | place: Denmark | collected 2008/2010
CATAAGCCGGGCATGCCTTTTTTGATTGCTGTAGCCCCGGTAGCCATGAAGCTACTCCGGCTTTATGCCAGCAAAGACCCGTCCTCTCCCTATCTATTGGATATTCTGGATGGCAAGCTTTCCGGCAGGGCAGCATATCGGGACTATCAACAGGCGCTGCGTATGCTGAATGCGCGGCTGGAGCAGCTTTCACGCCTCTGCAAACTGGGCAAGAAGGTCTCTTCCTATACGGCACGTCATACGTGGGCCACTATTGCAAAGTCCCGCGGGATATCAGTGGAAGTGATTTCAGAAGCCTTGGGGCATGCTTCCATTTCTACGACCGAGGGCTACCTGAAACAGTTTGATGATGATGAAATCCAAAAAGCCAATAAGGTAATAATAGATTATATATTTAGAAAATAGGGAGCAGGATAAATAAATAGCACATTGTTGTAAATCAATATTTTGTGCAAAAATTACTTCATAAGTAACAGAGTGATATTTCGTTGCAAATATATACATAATACTTGAAAATCCAAATAAAGTCTTCTTTTTTCTCCACTTTTGCTATGTATTTTGTGTGATAAACCGGAACTCAGCTTTTACTTTTCTTAATAATGGAGCTTTTGGGACATAGCTTTCCTTCACCTTTCCCGGCTTGAAAGATGAGAGAATATTGTGCATATAAGAATACATTATATACACATAAGTTACTGTGCAGCCTTTTGTCCTGATCTGCCAGTCTTTCTTTTTTTCTGTTTACTTCTGTTACTTATGAAGTAATGGGAATTATCCTATTAATACAATAATCAACAATGCTGACAGACAAAACGCAAGCTGCCATAACCCTACTCCGAGAGATCGCATATAGTATTTCGCGGTCCTGTCCGGAGAAATGTACCCCCATCTCAGTGTCTGTTTTAAGACAGTTGGCGAAGTGTGGCATTATCAGCCTGCTTCCCGGTGGTAACCCGTCTTTTCCCCGTTCGTATAAGTTGTGCAGGAGTTTATCCGATATATCCCTCTACGAGTTGCTTTCGGCCATCGGTGAGGGAGTGGCTCCGGTTGCTCCCGGTGAGGATGAGGAACATATTTACAAACGTTTCCGTTACGGTCCGGGTGCCTCAAGGCTGGGTGTCATTAACAGGACGCTCCACACCATGCTGGACGATGTAAGTGTGGCAGTTCTGTAATGAGTAAATTTGAAAAGCTGCATTTTATGAAGTATAAGAGAACCTTTCAGGTAGTTGTTATCTGCCTTGCCTGCGAGCTGTATGCTTTGTTGTTCGCTATCTTGATTTACTCTTGCGGCGATGAATGTGAATACTTTAAACAATAAAATAATATGAGAATAAAAGTAATGTTGCTACTGCCTGTGCTCTGTGCATTTCCGGCATGCCTCTATGGAGCGGCGGCCATGCCCGGTGCTATACCGGGCCCCGATACGCAGTATCGTGATTCGACGTACCTACGTGTTATTAATGAAGGCTCCACGAGCCTTAACTGTTACCTATCTTATCCGCAGGGCGGCTGGCAGATAGCCAAAGACTACGGCAACAATTCTGCCGAGTTAGCCAAGCTGGACCATTTCATCCGTACCTCACTTGCCGACACCCTGATCTATGTCCGGCAGATTACCCTGACAGGTTACTCCTCCATCGAGGGCAGTTACGCCCACAACGAACAGCTGGCCCGCAACCGCGCCAACGGTTTCATGAACTATTTGAATTCTATTTTCGGCCTTTCGAAACGCTATCCGGTGAAGACGGCTTACGTCGGCGAGGACTGGGAGAAGCTGCGCTCACTGGTGGATTCTTCCGTACCGTTTCCCGGGCGTGAGGAAGTGCTGGAAATCATCGACAATACCGACATCTTCGGCGGCCGCGAAAGGAAGCTGATGGCCTTGAAAGGCGGAGTGCCCTATAACTTTATGCTGGCGGAATTCTTTCCTTTGCTCCGTCGTGTCGAGATACGGGTGGAATACGACCTTCACCGCATCATTGAGGAACGCTACCGACGTAAACTGACCGAATCCGAGTTGCAGGAAATACTTGCCAATGAGCGTGCTGCGGCTGCTTCCGAGCAGCTCCGACTGGAAGAACTCCGCCGTCTGGAAGCCGAAAGGCAGCAGCGCGCCGAGCAACTCCGATTGGCGGAAGAGCGTGCCGAACGTCTCCGTTTGGAGGAAGAGCGCGCCGTTGAGCAGGAACGCGCCGTTGAGCAGGAACGTCTGCGTGCCGAGCAGCTTCGCAATGAAGAAGCCCTACGCCGGGAGGCGCAGGAACGTCGTGCAGCAGAGGAGCGTCGCAAGCTTTCGGTTCCTTTGTTTTCCATAAAAACGAACCTGTACATCCTTTCGGGCATGACGCCCGGTTTCGACCATACCTCTTTTACGCCCAATCTCGCCGCCGAGTTCTTCTTTGCCCGCCGTTGGTCGGTGGCTGCTTCTGCTGCCTATGCCGATTGGTTTTACGACAGCGGGCAGTCCTATTGGGGCATATCCGCTTACAGTCTTGAGCCCCGTTTCTGGATACACTCCGGTGGCATTTACAGCCGTTTTTACGTGGGCGTCTACGGACAGTCGGGCGATTTTGACAACCGCAGCACCGATGGCGGGCGCCTGTCTTCCGGCACCGCCAACTGTACGGGAACCTATCTTGAAGGCGGCCTGTCCGCCGGCTATTACTTCCGCCTGAGTGACCGCTGGGGTGTTGAACTGGGGCTTCGCGGCGGCTTCCGCACTTCTGATGTCAACACATACGATGTGGAACTTCCCTATCATTATTTCAACCGTAACTTCCGTAAGAACCATTTCGGCCTGACGGGTGTGAATATAAGTATCGGCTATCGTTTTGGCCGTAGTGTGAAAGGAGGGCTGAAATGAAAATGACAGTTCTTGGCTGGCTGCTTGTTCCGGCCGTCGCTTTCCTGGGATGTACTGAAAGGGATCTGGACTATCGCGCTGCCGGTGGCAGAGTGGAGATAGTCCCCGCCTGGAAGGACCTGTCCCGTCCTTCTTCCGCCGGCTACCGTTTCTATGGTGAGGACGACAGACCGGCTCCGGGTGATGCTGTGTTTTCGGATGCCTCCGTTGATACCTTTTCGGTGGTTCTCCCTGTGGGCCGCTACCGCTGCCTTGCCTATAACACCGATGCCCAAGGCGTCTCCTTTACAGACCTGGACAACAGGAGTCTGGCTGAAGTCCGCCTTTCCTCGGATGCGCAGCCGGGCAACGTATATAGCTGGAGCGTGGACGAAGTGGAGGTTTCTTCGCGCGGTGACGTGCGGTATGCGCCCGTTCCCCTGCGTCTGGTGAAGCGGATTGTGCTCCGTTTCCGGGGGAGCGGTGTGGAGGGGGCAACGGCGCTGAACGGCACGTTGAACGGTGTTTATCCCGCCCTCTTTTTGCTTTCGGGCGCTCCTTCGGAGCAAAGCATCAGGACTGCTCCCGAAACAGTGGCGCGATATGCGGCTGCGTTGGTGCAGGCCAAACCTCCGGGCGACCCTTCCTATACCGCTTCTGCGGATATCCGCCTGTTTGGATTGCTCAACCCTCAAAAGAGTGCGGGAGCAGAAACAGTCTACGACTCTCGTCTGCATCTTTCGGTGCATAATTCCGCCGGCAAGGTATATAGCACAACGGTGAACATGAACAAGCCGATATCCGAAATCATTGATTCATACGGGGGTGAAATCCCAATAGACAAGACGGTAGAAATAGATGTAAGCGTAAACCTGCTTGACATGGACCTTGAGGCTGTGGTACAGGGTTGGACGGAAGGAAACGGTGAGATAGTAATCATTTAGCAGCCGTATGGCAATCCTTTAATATTCTTTTATCAATCAAATAGTTACGAGTTTATTTTAGTTTACCTATAATAAACAGGCGGTTTATTCCTAATAAACAGATGATTTATTCCTAATAAACTTCCGGTTTATTCCTGATAAACTGACAGTATAAACCTGATAAATATTTTTAGTAGCATTTATTTAATATTAATTTTTAAAAAAAGTAAGTTTAGCATGAAGAAAATTATGTTTTCGCTTGTTGCCGTAGCAGCTATGGCAAGTTGTACACAGAGTGATGTAATCGGATTATCTCCGGATGAGAATGTTGAAATACGTGTCAGTGCGGGTATCACCTCTGCTGTGTCTTCGTCTACGAGGGCGGTAGTGGACGGAATGATTAATAAAGATTTCGCTACGGATTTGGATGTGGCGTTTGTGCGTGCCGATCAGGGAGATAATAATGATGCTTATGCGACGACCTACGGGGCTGATGTTTTGGAAGGTACCGTAGCGCATACCGATGAAACGCTGTCGTTTTCTCCTGCCCAATATTGTTTGGCAAACGGAAAGAACACCAAGCTGATAGGCTGGTATCCAAGACGTGCCGGAGTTAGTTATACGCAAGCTACAAGAGTCGTGGATTTTGGCGTTATTGACGGTGAGACGGATCTGATGGCTACTACCTTGTACGAGGGAAGTAAAGGTACAAAGATACAGTCTATTGAGTTCAATCACTTGCTCACCCAGTTCAGCATAAAGGTTTATGCTCCTGATACTGATGCACAGGGATTGTGGGGAACAGTGCGCTCTATCACGATAATCGGGAAAAAACAGAAGTGTACGATAACATTGCCTGAGGCGACAGCGTCAGCCGGTGTGGCAGTTGCCCCGACTTTTGAAGGTACTGCTGATTTGGATTTGATCAAGGCTGACCCGGCTACCCCTACAACTCCTATTACCTATCCGTTGACTTTGGGTGTAGGTCAAACGGCTGCTGATGCTGTTTTGGCAGGCTATGCCATGTTTGCTCCACAGGCTGCCAACGGCGAAGTAAAGTTACAGATTGAAACGGAGAAGGGTGGACTTCAAAAACCGAAAGTAGCCATTCCTGCCGGAGGTTTCCTACCAGGACACGCGTATGCCATCACCCTGAAATTTACGTCTGCCGGAATCAATCCTACTGTATCTGTTGTGAACTGGGTGGACGGAACTCCGATTGGTGATATTGAAATTTAATGCTGTAACCCATTGACTTTATGAACTACAAAGGGATGATAAAACACTTGCCGGCAGTCCTTCTTTTCTGTTCGTGTACGGAGAGTGAGTTGCCGTTGAAGGACCGGGAGCCGTTTGCTGTGCAGTTTTCTGCATCGGGCATCGGTACGGAGGCGGTTACGCAGACGTAAGTTGGGAGGCGTTTAGGCTTGCATCTTCGCCGTTGGCTGATAATGCAACGCTACGTATCCTCGCTTTCCGGCGCGTAGGTGCTTCTCCCGATTTGCAGGCGGATGAATACATGGGTGAAGGGACCTACAAAGCCGACGGCGGCAACGGCGCTTTAACTCCTGTGAGTTCTTTGTTGCTGCGTGCAGGAACCTACGACTTCTATGCCCTGACTCCGGCTTTGGCGGTGACCAATCCCGCCGGGGGCGGAACGGGCTTGCCTCGTGCCGTTTCCGTAGGACACGACGTGGACTATGCCACTTCGCTGACCGGACAACAAACGGTGGTGGGAGCGGGTTCGCCTGTGCTGCTCAACGATTTGGGCAGGCGTTGCACAAGGCTTATATTCGAGTTGTCGCCCAAATCGGGCAATATCACCTCGGTGAGCGTTGAATCTGCCGGGCTTACCAACATGACCCATGCTCCCATTGAGGCCGCCTTGCACGCAGCGCTGCCTCTTGCGGGAGTGGCGCAGGACGATGAGCTTACGATAGCGGGCAGTGAGTTTTCCGTACCGGATCAAGCCCTGAACACTTCCGCCGCTACGGTGACATTGCCTCGTGAGGCCGGTAAATTCCGGTTCAAGATGAATGTGGCGTTCAATGGGAAGGCTGCTGCGGAGTTTGCTGCGGATATGCCGGAGACACTTGCTTTTGCTCCCGGCACGCAATATACGTTCACCCTGAAAATGAAAGGCGGTTCCATTCAGTTGGTTCTGACGGTGCTTCCTTGGGGTGAAAGTGTCATGGGCGGACTGGGCGATATAGGTGCATTCACTCCGATCACTATTGATGTGGGTTCGTGGGAGAATGTGACTATACCGGGCGAAACAGGCGGCGGCAACACCACTGTGAGTACGGGGCAATGGACTCCCAACCCCGATCTGGATGCCCTGCTTGGCGACTATGGGCTGATCTCGGTGGGCGGTGAAGGCCTGCCTTGGGCCCCGCCGCAGGATGTTCCGGGCGAAACGGGCGGCGGAAATGCGAATGTAGGCTCCGGCGGTTGGGGAGGGACGGAAAATGTCCCTGCCGATACCGGTGACTGAAAGACGGGGCAATCCCCGGATGTGATTGTATAAAAGAAACATGAAATATGAAAAAAAGATAAGTATGAAAATAAAAAGAATTTTGGGATTATGGATCGTGTCTGCGCTTTGTTTCTCCTCTTGTACGGAGGAGGAGCAGGGGCCGGGCAATATTACCCCCGATGTTTCGACAACTCCTGTGAGGCTTGCGCTCGGCACGACGCCTATGCATGGAGCCGGGGGCGTCACTCGTGCACGCGGCGACAACTCGCTGGACTTGGTGCTGGGTGAAGAATCGGGCAGGGCCGGAACACGTGCGGGCGCACTGACCGACAAACAAGAGAATGCGGTGAGCGACATCTGCGTGTTCCAGTTTGGCAATGATGACGGTCAATTGAAGTATCGCGAATATGCCACTTTGACGGAAGGGCAGCTTACGGCCGACATTTCGTTGGCCTCCGGAATGGGCGTGTGTACCGTATATGTGCTGGCAAACGTGGGCGACCTGACTTCAAAAGTGGCATACGGAAGCTCATTGGCCGACTTCAAGCAGCTGGCAGCCGAAGTGACTTCGGGCAAAGGCACCGGTCAGAACCTGCCTATGTGCGGCAGTGAGGACAATTTCGATTCGGAAGCAGTCAATGCTTCGCTTGCGGTGCAACTGACCCGTTCGGTTGCCAAAGTCAGCCTGAGCCTGACTGCTCCGAACGCAGGCGACGTTTTCACTGTGAGCACCATCAAGCTGATGAATGTGGCAAAGATGCTTCATTATGTAGAATCGGCTGCCACAGCTCCGTCTGCTCCGACGGAACTTACCGACTATACGAGCGACAACTCCAACACAATAACTTGGTACATCCCTGAAAACAAGGCGGGAAGTAGTAATTCCCTGGCCGACTGGAAAGACCGTTACGAGGGCAACGTACCTGCTACGGCTACGTATGTCCTGATAGAAGGAAGCTATAAGCCGAGTGGCGGTACAGCCCGCGATGTGGCCTATACCATTTATCTGGGGGCGGGTGACAACCCTGCCGATTTCAATGTGGTGCGTAACACGAAGTATACGGTGAACGCCACCATTAAAGGCACAAACCTGAATGACGGTCGTGTGCTGGTGGGTAAGGATTTGAGCGCTGCCGGCACGCAAACTGCCAACTGCTATGTGGTGAAAACCACCGATGCCAATAAATGGTATCGCTTCAAGGCCACAGTCCGCGGCAATGGCGCACAGACTGCGGCGCAGATTTCCTATACGGGAGCCGACATCCCTGCGGGTGACAAGATTGCGCCTACCAATGCTTCCCTTGTGTGGGAAACGCGTGAAGGGGGAACTGCCCGCACACTGGACTACGTGGGCTATTCACGCAACGGCTATATCGTGTTCCAGCTGGGCAGTGCAACCGAAGGCAACGCTGTGGTTGCCGCCAAAGACGGCGCTTCCAAAACCCTTTGGAGCTGGCATATCTGGGCCACAGCTGCATTTGACCGGGAGGGAATCAAGGTGCAGACCTACGACACACGTCCGCGCGTTGCTGTCGGATATTTCACGCCTGACCAGCGTACGGGAATAAAGGTGATGGACCGCCATCTGGGCTCTGCCAGTGGTACGGCTTCTAAGGTGGAAGCAGAGGTTATAAAGACGTATGGCGTGTATTTTCAGTTTGGTCGTAAAGACCCGTTCCCTGCGGCAGGTGTGATGGCAAATGCCGATGATGCGGAGACTGTTCCTGTCTATGACGGAAGTGGAAGCAAGATATTGAAGAACAGCAATCAGAAGAAGAACAGCGAGATAACGAAGGAAATTGATCAGGCTGCGGTGAAAGCCCAACTGGCTTATGCGGTGGAGAACCCCTTGATGTTTGTTTTGCGTGACGACGAAGATAAAGCTCTTGCTTACGGCGGTGACGGCATTAATTTTTCTTATAACTGGATTTTTGCGGCGCATCCGAAAACAACTCCTTGGCAGGCATCTAATAAATTGTGGGGTAGCGGCTTGAAGAGCGAGGAAAACAGCCTTCCATTGGCAACCGAGGTGAATATAAAGAAAACCATTTATGATCCATGTCCTTATGGCTACCACATGCCGCCACAGGACATTTGGACTAATTTTACGGTTGCTTCGGCGGCTTATAATTCAGAGAATACAGCCGATTATAATGTAGTTGCTGAAGACAAGTTTAACCAGGCGGATTCCAATATAGGTTTTACCGATGCAAGATTTAAGGTGTGGGGACGCAGGTACTTTACTACCGGAACAGCGTTGGCAACTGCCGCGGACGGTATGAGCAATGAGGCGTTCTACCCGTCAGCCGGCTATCGCCATGGTGCCGATGGTCGTATCACCACCGTGGGTTGGGGCTGCTACGCTTGGTCGGCCTCGCCGTACTCTGCGGCCTCGCAGTACGCGGGCTTTCTGCAAGTGGGCTCGAATTGGCTGCACCCGATGAGCAACACCGGCCGCGCGGACGCCTTCTCTGTGCGTTGTGTCCGCAACTGATAGCGGTACGAAGTGACGCTATTCTATGTTTTTAGTTTATTCTCAGGGTATTGTTCTTGATTGCCCTTATGGAACACCGGGGAGTTTAGAGGGCCGGATGAGGATGTGAATCACCCCGACAATCTTATCATTAGCTTCGCTCAAAATATCTTTTATTTCTTACGCTAATGTATAGTCTGTCATGCAGAACGTAGTGAAGCATCTCTTCTCCTACTCACAAAGAGAGTAGGTTCTTCGCTTCGCTCTGACTATACCTTAATGAAAAAAGGCAGAAGAGGTTTTGAGCGAAGCTAATGACAGAGTAAAATGATAGTTAATGTTAGTTTTGGCACACCATCAACTTGTGTGTAGTTATGGTGTGCCAACTTTCTTCTTTATTCTTTAGAGACGGTTTTACCCGCAACTTGCGTATTGGGCTGTTCTTCCCAGTGGAACGGCTCGAAGGTTGTGTTCGGGTCAATCCAACTTGGCTTCTTGGCAGCGTAGATAATGAACGGGGCAATCACCACAACAAGCGCACCGATAATCAGTACGGAGAACCATACGGCATTGCTACCGGTGGAAATCTGGCTTGGAGGGATGAAGCTCAGCACAAATGCAAGCAATGAACCACAGAATCCCAAACCACCGATGAACCACATCAGGCCGTTGCCGCCTTTGCCGATGCGGAACGGGCGGTTCAGCTTCTTCATCTTGTAGCGCAAGGCAATGGCTCCGGAGAACATCAGCATGTACATGATGAGATAAAGAATAACCGTCAGCTGTGACAAAATCTGGTAGAAACTCTGCACCGAAGGCATAACCACGAACAAGAGGCTCAATACGGTTACGGCTATACCTTGAACATAAAGTATGTTCTTTTGCACTCCCAGCTTGTTTGTCTTCTGGAAGAACGGAGGCAGATAACCCGCCTTGCCCACTGCAAAGATACCTTTGGACGGACCGGCAACCCATGTCAATACACCTGCCAGCACACCGAAAGCCAACGCAACGGCTATGATAGGTGACAGCCAGGAAGCATGGATATAATGGAAATAATTGTCGAAACCCACCAGCAGGCTCTGCGTCAGGCTGATGTCTTTTGCAGGAATAATGACACCGAGGGAAAAAGTGCCCAGTACAAAGATTATGACTGTGATCAACGCACCGATGAATACCGCTTTCGGATAGTTCTTGGAGGGATTGTTTACATCCTTCACATGGATACCGCCCATTTCCATTCCGGCATAGAAGAGGAAGATACTTGCGGCAAGCACCACATTGTCAAAATTCGTCAGGTCCGGGAAGAAACTGCTGTGGAAGTCCATGTTGGAGTGGCCGCCCGTAGCGAGATAGACAATGCCCAAAATAATCAGCAGGGCCGCCGGAATGATAGTACCGACCATGCCACCCACCTTTGCCACTTTTCCTACCCAGCCCATGCCTTTCATTGAAATGAAAGTTGCCAGCCAGTAGATTACGAGCACCACTGCCAGCGTGTAGTACTTGTTGTTTGCCAACGACATGTCGTGCACATCGTTCATACCGATGAAAGCAATGGATACGGCACCGAATGTCAACACAGTGGGATACCAGATTGTGCTTTCAATCCACTGCACCCAGATAGCGAGGAAGCCGAGTTTCTTTCCGTAGGCTTCACCCACCCAGCGGAACACACCGCCTTGCTTGTCCTGAAACATGGCAGCCAGCTCAGCGGCGACAAGTGACGTCGGGATGAGAAAGACTATGGCTGCAAATAAGTAGTAGAAAGCCGAACTCATTCCGTATACGGCTTCGGCGGGCAGTCCGCGAAGGGATACTACTGCCGTCACATTCATGATTGCCAGGGTAAATACGCCCAGCTTTACTGTTTGTTTAATATTTGCCATAAATTAAGGTTTTAGGTGAAAAAATCATTCTTTTTGTAATAGTCCTGTTTTTCCTTATTACGCCTCTCTACCAGACTTGTTACATATACTGTGAAAATGGGAAACATCATCATCCCTAATGCCGCCAACAGAACGGACAACACCCGCCCGGTGGCAGTGACCGCTATGATATTGGAACCCACCGTTGTCACATCCATGAACGCCCACCACAAAGCATCGCCATAACCTGTTACCAAAGGATTGGTTCCATGCTCCATGACATAAAAGGCAAGACTTGAAAAGTAGACGGTAGCCAATAGCATTGTCAGATAGGACACGAACAAGCCCGATGCACGATTGTACGTCAGCCAGCCCACCACGATAGCCATTGCATATCCGCCCCGCACCAACGGGATGAAACGCAGCATATAAGTAATCTCAGGTGAAAATGTCCAACCCATGTAGGCAATGATATTCTGATAGGGAATGGCAACCAAAAGGAAGATGAAATGTGTGGCGACATAGCGCTTCCAGTTGGTTGCCAAAATCCATTCCAATACAAAATCAGCCAGAAACAATGCGCAAATCCATAACTGCACTTCCATGTACACCGATTGCTCGTAGAAAGGGATGCCTTTGAACGTGTCAACGGATATACTGATAACCAAGAACAGCGAAAGCAGCAAGATGATTACATGGAGTATGCCGTATATTCCTTTTTTCCGCACTATGAATTCTGATAGAGCTGTTTTCATATCTATTCCGTAATTGTCACATTGTCACCGTTGAATACGCCCAGGCCGAGCCTGTTCATGATGAACCTGATAGACATTTGTGCTTTGACGGAGTTTCCGGCTTCATCCAGAGGAGGAGCGAAAGCGGAAATGCCCATTACACCGGGAAGTACAGCCATTACGCCACCGCCTACACCGCTTTTGGCAGGGATTCCGGCAGTGTACATCCAGTCGCCCGAATGTTCGTAGAAACCTACACTGGAAATCATGGAAGTGATTTTAGGCGCGAGTCCGGCTTCGAATACGTGTTGCCCGGTGACAGGATTAACGCCATTGTTGGCGATTGTTCCGGCTGCAATGCTCAGTTGCCCGGCTGTGACACCCAACGAACATTGGCGGGTATAAAGGTCGAGCGCCAATTCCGGATCATCGTAGATACGGTCGTAGTTTTTCAATAGCCATGCAATGGAGCGGTTATTGAAATTCGTAGCTGTCTCCGATTGGTACAGCTCGTCGATGAGCTGTGGAGCAGAGCCGCACAACTCGGTGATGTTTTGTATGATGGCATTCCATTTCTTGTCGGAATTACCCGTCGGCCGCACCATGGAACAAGCGGATATAGCGCCTGCATTGACCAATGGAGTGGAGGGGTGGTCGTTCTCCAATAAAATGGCAATGATAGAGTTGAACGGCAGGCCCGTTGCATCGGCGCCGATCATGTCCCATAAGGGAAGTTGACCGTACTGGCGCAGGATGAGTATGGCCGTATGTACTTTTGATACGGATTCTATGCCGAATCGGTAATCTGTGTCTCCGATATTGATGGTCTGTCCGTTTGTCAGGCAGATGCTGAGACCGAACAGGCCGGAATCTATGTTGGCAAGATAAGGGATGTAATCCGCATTCTTGCCTCCTGTTTGCTTTTTCACCTCATCATAGGCTTCTTGGGCAACTTCCCTGATCTGTGAAATTGATATTTTCTTTTCCATAATCTATATAATAATATGGAATAAGGAATAGGAGATTTGAGTTTCAGTCTCCTAAAGCCTTATTCGATATATTGGTTAATGTATTAAAACAATAGAGCAGTGGAATGATAAGCTGATTCTTGCTTTATCATTTTTTGTGGCGTCTTCCGCCATGATTGAATATTTTGCTTTCTACCGGCAGATTCTTCTCCTGAGCCATGCGGGTAGGGGTGGGGTAGTCCAGCTTTTCCAGTTCGGCTATGGCATTCTTTATGTCGCCCAGCAGCATGTCTGCCATGTCGCGGCTGAATCCCTGGCGGACAACGACACGCATCACAATATATTCCTCCAGTTTGTAAGGCAGCGTATATGCCGGAACCATCCAACCATGTTGTGAAAGTTTGTCCTGCAAGTCGTAGAGAGTCCATTTGGCTGTCTTGGCGTATTCCGGTTTCAGATACCAGATGAACAACGGATTCACCACCTCATTAGAGTAATTGACAAACGGAGCCATTTTCCCTATTTCATCATGGATGTACTTGGCTATTGTGAGTGAATTGTATTGTACCTCTTTGTAACCTTGAAAACCTAAACGGATGAATTGGTAGTATTGCCCTAAGATTTGTGCGGCAGGACGGGAGAAGTTCAATCCGACTTGGGTAATATTGGCACCGAGATAGTTTACACTGAAGGACATCTCTTCGGGCAGGTATTCCTTGCCTTTCCAAACCACCCATCCCAGACCCGGATACACCAAGCCGAACTTATGGCCGCTGACACTGATGGAGAGCACCCATTTCAGACGGAAGTCCCATTTCTTTTCCGGATACAGGAACGGAAGGATGAAACCGCCGCTTGCAGCATCCACGTGGATGGGAATGTCGTAACCGGTTTTGGCATTGTAGGCGTCGAGCGCTTTGTCAAGGGCTTCGACATCATCATTCAGCCCTGTCCATGTGACACCCTGTATAGGCACGATGCAGATTGTGTTTTCATCACACATCTTCAGGGCTTCTTCGGGGTCGAGCGTGGTCTTGTCGAGGGTCAAAGGCACTTCGCGCATTTCTATTTGCCACAACTGGGCAAACTTCTCCCATACCACTTGGAAACCGGTTGAAATAACGAAGTTCGGCTTGTCGAACGGCTTGCCTTGCGCCTGACGTTTTTTGCGCCAGCGCAGCCACGCGGCTACACCGCCCAGCATACATGCTTCTGAAGAACCGATGGCGAGTGCGCCTGTCTTCCACGTATCTTTTTCCGGAGAATTCCACAGATTGGCGACGATGTTGATGCACTTGCCGTTCATTACGGCGATGCGGGGATACTCGGTTTCGTCAATGTAGTTGATGTTGATGGCTTCGTTCATTAGCTTGGTTGCATATTCGTCCATATAGGTCGTGACGAACGTAGCCCGATTCAGGCG
>OAWY01001056.1_pt1 | contig 13653 bp, 10 predicted proteins | sample 1495591 | NCBI WGS metagenome assembly OAWY01 (sample SAMEA2580283, study PRJEB22360) | human gut metagenome | biome: human gut; feature: human-associated habitat; material: faeces | place: Denmark | collected 2008/2010
GGGGAAGTCAATCTTCACGCCGTCAATATCATTGATTTCTTCATTCTTATAGATTTCCTTTACTTTTGCGAGAATAGCATCAACGTCCGTTTCCGGTGTCAGATCTACGCGGTTCTTCGCCATGAAATAAGCCGGATAAGTGGCACGCAGCTCGCTTACCTTCTTGCCCTCATGCGCCAAATGGCTCAGGAAAAGCGCGATACCCACCAAAGCATCACGTCCGTAGTGGCTGGATTGACTTCGGTGGGAGGAATAGATCCCCCCCCCATTGCCTTCGCCACCGATGACGGCGCCCACTTCTTTCATCTTGGTGGTTACATTCACTTCGCCTACGGCAGAAGCATAATACTCCCGGCCGTATTTGCGGGTCACATCACGCAGTGCACGAGTGGAACTCAAATTGGAAACCGTATTGCCCGGAGTGTGCTTCAGCACATAGTCGGCTACGGTGACCAACGTATATTCTTCGCCATACATCTTGCCGTCTTCGCAAATCATGGCCAGACGGTCCACATCCGGATCAACGACAAAAGCTACATCGGCTTTACCGCCTTTCATCAGCTCCATAATGTCGCCCAAGTTCTTCTCCAAAGGTTCTGGATTATGCTGGAAGTTACCGGTAGGCTCGCAGTAGAGTTTCTCCACATGCTGCACTCCAAGTTGCCCCAACAGTTGCGGAAGAATGATTCCTCCGACAGAATTGACACAGTCAATGGCTACGCGGAAACCGGCTTTCCTGATGGCTTCCACATCCACCAAGTCGAGTGCCAGCACACTGTCGATATGTTTCTGATTATAGGTCAGGTCTTTGCGATAGGAGCCGAGTTTATCCACTTCGGCAAAGTCAAAGGCTTCGGCCTCAGCGATACGGAGCACCTCATTCCCTTCCTCCTTATTCAGGAATTCCCCCTTTTCATTCAGGAGTTTCAAGGCATTCCATTGCTTGGGGTTGTGGGAAGCGGTCAGTATGATACCCCCGCTGGCTCCTTCCATGGTCACTGCCAGTTCAGTGGTAGGAGTAGATGCCAGGTCGATGTCCACAACATCCCAGCCCATACCCATAAGAGTACCCACTACTACGTTCTTCACCATTTCGCCCGAGATGCGGGCATCGCGGCCCACTACGATTTTGTTGCTTTTTACGGTACACGTTTTGCGGATAAGAGTGGCGTATGCCGAAGTGAATTTCACGATGTCGAGCGGATTCAATCCCTCGCCTGCACTGCCGCCAATGGTTCCGCGGATTCCAGAGATAGATTTGATTAGAGTCATAGGTTAATAATTTAAATTTTGGTCAGTTATTTCCAGATCTGATATTTCCGGATATCGTAATAATAAGGATAGACATACTGCATGGCCGTCTGGTGTCCCATTTTGGAAGGAACAATCAGTCGCACATGAGCCATATCACGAACATAGCTCAACGGCACGAGCCACCCTGCCGGAACGGCCGGCGAAGAGTAATAGGTCATCATATATCCTTGCAGGAAAGTCCCCGCAATGGATGATGAGGTCACCGTATAGCGGAACTCGTCTACCGTCTCTGCGGCAGCCAGATTGGACAATGTGGTGTCTTTGTCAAGAATGCTATATTCCATGAAGCGCACCAGCACCTGGTCGTTGCTCTTCACCGTATCAGCCTTGTTTTCCGATCCCTTATCAACAATCTGCATGTACACCCCGCTGGTGAGCTGCACATACTCATCCACAGCATCTCCCCTGTCCTTGCACTTTGTAGTGGAATCTTGCCCGTAGAACTCCGACTGCGAGATCACCTTTATGTTCCGGTCTTTGATAAAATCATTTATACCGTCTTTTTCCTCTTCCAGCATCTCTGCATAGGTTTTGCTGTTGTCACAGGCCTGAAAGCCCAAACTGAGTGCCAATAAGGACAAAAAGAATAAAGTAAGTTTCTTCATTTCTGTTATTTAGTAATTTCGTAAAAATGTACGGCCCGGTTCACGTACAGATTATCTGCACACTCATAACGTTTATTTCAAACCGCACTTATGTAATCTGAGTTAAAACGTGGCAAAGATAATATTTCTTTTTTATCCGACGGTATTTCCTTACAAATTCTTCCCACAGTTTACAAAAGCTTAAATTTAGATTACAATTGATTGGCAAAAGTTACTTTTATTCACTATTCAACCCAAAAGTCCCCTTGATTTACTTCTCCGTATATAAACTGAAAGCTAAATCAAGAGGACCCTGTTTTTTCACTTAAAATATCCGTTTCAACTGTCGCTTTCAGCCTTTGGCGTTAAGCAGCGGTTTGAACTTCTCCAAGGCAAGTTCCAATACTTTTTTAGCCTCCTCCAGCGTTCCATAAAATTCCCCGCCGGAAGCGTTCAAGTGTCCGCCGCCGTTAAAGAATTCAGCGGCCAACCGGTTGCAAGGGAAACTTCCAACCGAACGCAAGGATACCTTTATCATCGGTTTCTCCGTATCTTCACGCAGGAAACAGGAGAAAACAACGTTCTTGATGCTCAATGGAATGTTCACAAACCCCTCACTATCTCCGCGAATATAATTGAAATGACTCTGTTCTTTCTTTGTCAGCGTAATCAAGGCTGCACGATGATCCGGATAAACTTTCATCTGCGACAACACATGTCCCATGAGACGCAAGCGGCTCTCGGAATAGGTATTATATACCTTCCGGTAAATATCATCCTTATCAATGCCTTTCGACAACAACTCACTGATTATAAAGTATATTTCACGATTATTGGAGTTGTAGGTGAAACCACCCGTATCGGTCATCATACCGGTATAGATACACTCCGCCCCCGACTTCGTGATATCATCGAAATATCCCATACGGCAAATTAAACGGAAAACAAGCTCCGAAGTGGATGATATTTCGGGATGGGAAATGATAATTCTGCAGAAGTCTTCCGGGTTTAAATGATGATCGATCAGAATCTTGCGAGCCGGAGAAGCCAGTACGGCCTCAGCCATAGCATCAATACGACTGATAGCATTGAAGTCCAGACAGCATATCACATCCGCCTCCGCTATCAACTTATCGGCAAACTCTTTATAACGGTCATATAAAAGTATGTCTTTACTACCGGGCATCCAACGCAAAAAATCAGGAAAAGCATTGGGGACAATGATGTTCACATCCTTGTCCTGCGTATTGAGGAAATGCCATAACCCTAAAGAGGAACCGATTGCATCTCCGTCGGGACCCACATGAGCAACGATAACAATTTTATCCGCACGCTCCATCCACTTGGCAAAGTAGTCTATCTTAGATTGCTCTATTACTTTTGTCAACATATAGTTTATCTGATACTTTACGATTTTATGTCCAGAACAAACAGAACGGTTCCGTTCATCTGCAACAAATGAAAGGGCAAAAGTACGAAAAAGTTTATGATTTATAATAATATACGGACAGAACCTTTCTCCGAAAGAAGAAGATAAGGAATTCCCAAACTGATGCAATCATCAATCAGCCTGTTCCGATAATAACCGGAGAGGGACGAATCGACCACTACCGTACCCACGTCAAATAAAGACGCAAACTCTCTTATGCTTCCTTTATATCCCTGGGACACATGCAGATAGTCAATGGTGACTGTTACATCGGACACTTTATTGCGCCAACGGTCATCGCACAACAAGCAGATGCGTTTTCCGGTATAAAAGACTATCCGGTTACAAACAGCAATATCCGGAGCCGAATAATCCCCTGCAATAACGGCAGGGCACTCCAGATGCAGGCGATTCCAATAGGGAGAAAGCGCACGCTGCAAATAGGACGTATCGGACAAGCTGTCGGCGCAGACCAGCCATGAACGGGAATTATCCGCCAGGCAATGTACGGAAGGGCATCCGCGGACATTATAAAAAACAATACTGCGTCGGGGGGCATCCGCTACGGATGAATACGAATGGTAAGCAGCGCCAAGCAGCAAGCCTGACAAAGCAATGTAAACATTCAGCGCTGTACGTCTTGCCCAAATGCGGCAGACCAGCAACAGGCAAAAATAAAACAGAACGACATCCCACGTATCAACCCAAACATGATCAATAGAAGCCCAAGGGAGTTGCTCGATCCAACGGAGCGACAGATTCTGCACCCGAACCAATCCTTCCACCATATCCGCAACGACTTGTTGCAAGCCGGGAAAAGGAGTCAGTACAAGCAGTACGACAGCTGCATATACAATCAATGACACCAACGGGATCACCCAAAGGTTAGTCAAAAGAAAATGAGTAGAGAATCGAGAGAAATAGAACATAACCAAAGGCGCCGTCCCTACCTGAGCAGCGACAGAAACAGTTGCCAGCCCCCATATTTTCCGTAGAACCGTATTCTTGACCGACACCAATCCGTACAGCCCGGGCTGCAGAAGCAAGATTGCCGCAACAGCCGAAAAAGACAGTTGAAAACCTACATCAAACAACCATACGGGCTTGAACAACAACATCAGAAAAGCCGTAGCCCCCAATGTGTTCAAAGCCATCTTGCCGCAAGCTGAAAAAAGAGTGGAGAGCAACCAAAACGAACACATGATAACGGCACGTATCACAGAAGGAGACAACCCCGTAAGGAAGGCAAATCCCCATAAGAATACGATTACCATTAACAGCAGAAGTGGTTTCAAGCCCCGCCATCTGTTCCACAATGGAGAAAGGAAAAACAGCAGCAAGGCGGAAATGAAGCCAATATGCAGTCCGGAAAGCGCCAGTACATGACTGGCTCCGGCAACCGAGTAGGTTTCAATTATATGCTCACTCAATTCCTCCTTATCGCCCACTGTCAGTGCAGAAAGTACGGCCAGTTCATCTCCTTGCAAACCTATATCCCGATATAAACCGACTACCCTGTCCCGACAGTCCAAAGCCTGTTGACGAAAAGTAGAAGAGCTGTCACAACCAATCACCCGCCATCGCCCGGCATGCACATAAGCAGTTCCGCACACTCCCTTCCGAAGCAAATAGCGGGCATAATCAAACTCATCCGGATTTCCATTGCTTACCGGTGCAGACAAACGAGTGCGTACCAGCAGCTCGTCCCCTCTCTTCAGGGAATCCGCCGCCGAATCTTTAGGAAAATAGAATAAGAAGACCTTTTCAGAAGAAGTGTGCAAAAGTGTATCGTCCCGCACTTCTCCTTTCAAGACTGCACGAAACAAAATGCTGTTTGCCTTGATTTCAGGCTTCGCAGCAAGAGAAACCTGATAGACGGAAAGGGTTTCCGTATCCGGAAACTGGTATTCAGCCTGTTTTAACTGCAAACTGACTAAAGCCCCTCCCAAGACAAAAAGAGAAAAGAACACGACAACTCCATAAAACCGGCAAAGGACATAATACCTCCGGCTAAGGATATACGCCCCTATCAACAATAAAGCTCCTGCCACCCACAAGCCGACAGGTAATATATAAGGATATTTGTCCCCATATACTATTCCACCCGCCAACGGCATCAGGAGTCGCAGGAAAGGATGCCGCTGTAAGCTGTCTGTTATCAATAAATATTACAGATTTCTCAAAGCATGGATCGCTTCTACCGGGTCGGGAGCAGAGAAAATTGCATTACCGGCCACCAAAACATCAGCTCCGGCCGCTACCAGACGGGCGCCGGTCTCCAAGTTTACACCTCCGTCAACCTCTATCAGAGCTTCCGAACCGGTCACCGTTATCAATTCACGCAATTCACGTACCTTATCAATGGTATGCTCAATAAACTTCTGACCGCCAAATCCCGGATTCACACTCATCACCAACACCATATAGACATCATTTATGATATCTCTTAACATAGCCACCGGAGTAGCCGGGTTGATAGTAACCGCAGGCAACATTCCCGCTTCACGAATCTGCTGCACCACCCGGTGAAGATGCGGGCAGGCCTCATAGTGTACATTCATTATACGCGCACCCAAAGCCTTTACTTCAGGAATGAACTTCTCCGGCTGCACTATCATCAGATGTACATCCAATGGCTTTTCCGCCAGCTTTGTCACATATTTCAGCACAGGGAAGCCGAAAGATATGTTGGGCACAAACACACCGTCCATAATGTCGATGTGCACCCAGCCGGCTTCACTACCGTTAATCATTTCAATATCATTTGCCAAATATGCAAAGTTGGCAGACAGTATGGAAGGCGATATTATAGGTTTCATAACAGTTATACTCTATCAGGTTACATGAATTACAACAAACAAATATAGCGAAAAGATTTCAGATAAGTAATTAACGCACTTTGTAATCTTCGGTCAATTTAAAGCCACGCAACAGTTCGTCGGTTTTCAGCCGTTTCTTGCCGGGAAGCTGCAATGCACGCACACTAATCCAGCCGTCCGTACCGGATATGCGGATGTATGTCTTACCGTCGGTCTGCAAAGTTCCCGGAGAAAACCGATGCGGCTGTTCCATTTTCTCCGTCTCAAAGATTTTCAGTACCACCACCGTTCCGTCCGGTTGCACCAGTTCCGTCCATGCAGCCGGGTAAGGAGACAAACCGCGGATAAAATCATAAATCCGTTTGACAGGCATGTTCCAATCAATACGGCAAGTGTCCTTGAATATTTTGGGAGCCGGACGCAACTCGCCCACTACCGCCATTTCCTCCTGCGGAACAGGTTTCACCTTACCGGCAATAATGGCATCCACCGTCTCCACAACCAAACGACCGCCAAGCATCATCAACTTATCATGCACAATACCCACATTGTCCGTGTCGGCAATCGGCACGCGCACCTGCTGAATGACCTCGCCCGTATCTATTTCATGCTTCAAGAAAAAAGTAGTGATACCCGTTTCTGTATCACCATTGATCACCGCCCAATTGATAGGTGCAGCCCCCCGGTACTGCGGCAACAACGAAGCATGCAAATTGAAAGTCCCCAGCCGCGGCATATTCCATACCACCTCCGGCAACATCCTGAAAGCGACCACAATCTGCAAATCCGCATTCAAGGCACGCAAAGCCTCAACAAAGGTTTCATCCTTCAGTTTCTCCGGCTGGAGAAGCGGCAGGCCATGCTCCAGTGCATATTGTTTCACCGGGGAAAATTGTACCTTATGCCCACGTCCTGCCGGTTTGTCGGGCATGGTAATCACTCCTGCTATATTATATCCTCCTTCTACGAGACAACGCAAAGGTTCCACCGCAAACTCAGGAGTACCCATATATACAATCCGCAAATCTTCTTTTCTCATAACCATCTCTTTATTAATCTTCTGAAAAATGCACCAGTACCTGACGGTACGAATTGAATATCTTTGACTTGGAAACCGAGATATTTGCCTTCCGTATCTACTACCGGCAAGTTCCAAACTTTCGTATCATCGAAAGTACGCATCACCTGCTCCATGCTGTCCGTATCATAAAGACGTGCCGGAACAGAAGTCATCAGCTTACCTACCGTAAAGCGATGATACAATTCCTGCCGGAACATGATATTTCGTATATCGTCCAGCAAGACGATACCTATCAGTTTATCTTCCTTGTCCGTCACCGGAAAAATATTACGGTGCGAAGCGGAGATCGCTTTCACCAATTCGGCAAGATCCATTTCCGGATGTACCGCCACAAAGTCTTTCTCCACCACGTTTTCCATTTTCATCAGTGTCAACACCGCCTTATCCTTATGGTGCGTCAGCAACTCTCCTTTCTTTGCCAGACGCATAGAGTAGATGCTATGTGGTTCGAAAACAATAATCGTCAGATAGGAACTGACCGCAACGATCATCAACGGAAGGAACAAATCGTAGCCTCCCGTCAGCTCGGCAATCAGGAATACTCCCGTCAACGGTGCGTGCATGACACCACTCATCACCCCTGCCATGCCCAACAGTGCGAAATTCTTTTCGGGCAAGAAAGCGGTCATCTCAAAATCATTGCTAAAGTGGGAGAATACGAATCCGGCAATACATCCCAAGTACAGAGAAGGCGCAAAAATACCGCCGCAACCGCCACCGCCATTTGTCGCACTCGATGCGAATACCTTAAACAAGATTATCAGTATCAGATACAACAACAGCAATTGGCTATGTCCGTAGAAGAAGGAGTTGTTCATCACTGTATCCCACTCCACATTGCTGGTACCGTTCAACAGCAGTTCTATCGTGTCATAGCCTTCACCATAAAGCGGTGGGAAAAGGAATATCAGGATACTCAACATGGAACCGCCTACCAGCAGTTTCTTATAAGGGAGTTTCAATTTGCCGAACAACCCTTCCACCGAATTCATGGCACGGGTAAAGTAGAGGGAAACCAGTCCGCAGAAAATTCCCAGCATAATCACATACGGAATACGCTCCAATTCAAAAGCCTGATCGAGATGAAACTTAAACATAGCTTCCGTACCTGTCACGATATATGAGACAGTTGCCGCCGTCACCGCCGAAATCAGCAGCGGAAGCAGTGAAGACATGGTCAAATCGATCATCAGCACTTCCAGCGTAAACACAAGTCCCGCAATCGGAGCTTTAAAGATGCCCGCCACAGCGCCGGCAGCGCCACACCCCACCAACAACATAAGCGTGCGATGCTCCATCCTGAACAAACTTCCCAGATTGGAACCGATAGCCGAACCGGTGAGCACAATCGGTGCCTCTGCCCCGACCGAACCACCGAACCCGATTGTTATGGAACTGGCTATAATGGACGACCACGTATTATGCCGCTTGATGCGCCCTTGCCTACGGGATATGGCATACAGTATTTTGGTGACCCCATGACTGATATCATCTTTTACGACATAGCGCACAAACAGCCCTGCCAAAAAGATTCCTACCACCGGATATATCAGATACTGGTAATTAGCTTCCGTCGTATCAAAGTTCTCCGTAAGAAAATTCTGTATCCAGTGTATCAACACTTTCAATATCAATGCGGCAAATGCCGTAAAGATGCCAACCAAGAAACTAAGGAGCAGGATAAACCGTTTCTCCTTAATATTCCTCTCACGCCAAATGATAAAGCGCTGCAACCACCCTCTTTCTTCTCCAACCATCTTCTTTATTCGCGGATTATTTTAATCACACCACCCTTATCCAACTTTATTATGCTGGAGGGCTTCGGATTACTCATCTCTTCCTGACGATAGCCCACAATATAATCTACCGCCGACTTGACTTCCTCACTTATCTCACTGAAATTTCTCGGAGAGGGCTGCCCGCTTATATTAGCTGAGGTGGAAACAACAGCTTTGCGGAACTGTTGACAAAGGCGTTTCGAGAAATCTTCGTTTGTCACCCTGATGCCCACACTGCCGTCTTCCGCCAGCAAGTTTGCCGCCAGATTACGTGCACCCGAATAAATAATAGTCAACGGTTTGTCTGCCAAGTCTATCAAGTCCCACGCCACTTCCGGCACATCCTGAACATAGAAATCCACTTTTACGGAAGAATCCACCAACACAAGCATCGCCTTGCTGTCCTGACGTTGCTTTATTTCATATACACGACGCACCGCATCTTCATTGGTAGCGTCACAACCGATTCCCCAAATGGTATCGGTGGGATATAAAATCACCCCGCCCTCCCGCATCACTTGGCAGGCTTTTTTAATGTCTTCTATCATTTCTTGATATATAAATACAGTGATTAATACGCAAAAGTAGTATTTTTTATTTTGCTATTACCTATCAAACACCTATTTAATTTAGAAAGGAGACAAAACCAACAAACAAACGGCCCCTCCCAACGGAGCAGGCCGCTTTCCATGAAACTAACCATTCATGCTGTGACTCAACGAGCTTTACGGCATGGAGGCGTTAAATTTAATCTTATAGGTTTTCACCAAACCCTTATAATCAAATTTCACAACAGCTGTCTTTGAGTTCGAATCGGCCTGTGTAATCGTTGTTTTCACACTCTTATCCGTTGCTGTAGCCGACACTTTCGGCAAGCCGGCTGCATTTGACGGAAGTTCATAAACCGTTTCGTACAGGTCATATCCCAAAATACCGTTGCTTTCAGTAGAACGTACGGGAGTTGCCGGCAACTCAATCTGTTTCCCATTAACAGCTATGTTCACTTCGGGAACAACCGGACGGGCTATATCTTTCTTTTTTGAGCTAAACCCTAAACCGATCAGATCAAAAAGTTCTTCTCCCCCTTCGCCTTCGGCAACAAGGAAAATGGCATGTTTCTTATCCAGGTGGTCGACGAACTTAGATACATCAACCGTAAACCGGGTTATCTCCTGTGCCGAATTACCCGGAACGCTTATCTCACCTATTTTTGTTCCTTTCCAAACCGCATTGCTCCATGGGCCATCCAACCATACGTTAACCTTGAACGCTTTTGATGTTTTCGGTGTGAGGAAAAGATTAAATGCGGTCTTATTCCCTTTTTGAGTCCCCTTAAACGCTTTCAAGCCCAACTTATCTTTATCCAAGCCGCCGAACCCGAAATATTTGTATCCTATTATATTACCATTCTTTACATTTGTGATGGATGCATGGTTATTCCAAATATCCCATGCATCTTGCTGAAGAGCTACATCGGAAAGATAACATGCAAATCCTGCCGAATAATATTGATAAGGATCAAGGCCGAAAATATGGAATCCTTCCGAAGTGACTTCAGCACCCTTATATTCGTTTCCCTGCGCATCCTTAGCTGTCCAAATGCCATCTTTTGCATACGGGTCATACCCCTTGATAGAGACTTTTCCTCCTTCCGACACAGCCTTTTCATCCCATTCCACATGGATCGGAGCCACCATTGCCTGGCGTGCATTTCCGAATCCCCGGGGTGGGCGGTGATAAAACACATACCACTGTCCGTTGATCTGCTCTATACTGCCATGGGTATTATGAGCGGCATTGCTCGTTTCCAAATGGGTGCCGTCCTGATTCAGCACCGGTGCGCGTGAATCCACCAATACTCCCCCGCTTTTCCAGGGGCCCAACGGTGAATCGCCATAGGCATAGCGCAAAGTGGAGTTGGTCATGCCCAGTCCATATTCGCGTCCGGAATATCCGCTGTAAATCGTGACATACTTATTCCCGATCTTACGGATGGAAGAAGCCTCAAAGAAGTTAAATGCTCCAAGATCTTCCCCCGGATAAATGTGCGGATATGAAATCGAATCGCGCACCATTCCGTTTCTGCGGCCTGCCGGCATAAAATATGGAATGACATCAGTGCCGGGACGTACGGAATACATTGTCTTTTGGTCCAACTGCGCTGCCAACGAACGTTGGAATCCCCAGTAGCCGTATGCCCTAAAACCGATTTCATAGTCAGGATCATCCGGATCCGTAACATATTCAATGTAAACAGAAGGGTCAAAACCCATGATACTTCCGGGCAAAGTCTTCGTTCCGTCGGCTGTCAGGTTGATAGGAGTGAAAGGTCCGTCGGGACGCTCTCCCTTAGCGACCATCGCTTCCCGGTGCCTGCCGCGGCTATGAGGATACAGATAATATTCCTTCTTACCGTCTTTTCTTCTCACCTCAACAAGATCGGGTGCATACATTACATCCCACTTCCCGCCTATCTGATACGTAAAAATCGGTCCTTCGTCACGCCAAGCGGACAAGTCCTCCACAGGTGCCGACCACATTCTTATATCAGCCCCGCAATAGCTCTTAAAGCGGACATCATGCGAACCGATGATATAAGCGCGGTATTTTCCCGGATTATCGGGATCTTCAAAAACGCGCGGCTCGCCATCAGGCAGATGTTCCCACAACGGCAGATACGGATTGCCCGTTCCCCGGTAAATGAAATTAGAGGTGTTTGCCCCCTCGTCATTAGCTACTGCTTTTGCCTCCGTGAGTCCGCATATAGCCAAAAATAAAAGCAATATTACCGATTTGTTTTTCATGATAATTAATAAGTATGTAAATATTATGTCGCAAATGTACGGCATTACCCCTTATCGGTTTAAGGATCATGTTACACATTTATTTCCCGTTGTTACATCATTCACTAAATATGCTTAAAAACCGGCAAATAAACGCTTCTTTCCCATTTCATAGAAGGGAGAGCGGTATAGACAAACCTTTATCCGCACGCACAAATGACAAAAGCCCAAGTAGCTAATATTTTTTGGTTCCCACAGATATAATTACTCACAAAAAAGCTCTATCTTTGCTCAAAATTAGCAATATGCTTTTGCCGTCTTTTTAAGACATTGATTATTTCTATTTTCGCAAACGGCAAACTTTGCCTTTTGCACAACAGGTATGACAAACAAGGTTTAAGAGAAAACAATGGAAGAAGAGATTAAATTTAACCACACATTACCCATACAACTGCGCTTTAACGACGTCGACAAATTCGGTCATGTCAACAATACCGTTTACTTCTCTTTCTACGATTTAGGCAAGACAGAATATTTTGCTTCCGTATGCCCGCACGTCGACTGGCAGAAAGACGGAATTGTCGTAGTCCATATAGAAGCTGATTTTCTTGCACAGATTTACGGTTCCGACCACATTGCCGTACAGACTGCTGTGACTAAGATCGGCACAAAGAGTTTCAATCTTGCGCAACGCGTTATCGATACAGAGACGCAGGAAGTGAAATGCACCTGCACCTCCGTCATGGTGACTTACGACCTTAGCAAACACGAATCCAAACCGCTGACGGAAGAATGGATTGAGGCTATCTGCAAATACGAAGGGCGGGATTTGCGCAAAAAATCATAACAGCGGAATCTTATCCCAGCGTAAACAGCAAATGATCGTCCGTACTGCGTTTTTCATCGAAAGCAAAGCCTTCCCATGAAAAGCCCCTCAAACCTTCGGGAGAATCCACACGCTCTTTAATTATATAGCGCACCATTTCTCCCCGGCACATCTTTGCATAAATGACAACGGTCTTCAGCCCGCCATCTTTCCAAATCCGGAACTCAGGAGTGACAACCCGCACTTCCTTTTCCACCCGTTTCCAATCAAACAAATCTTTCATCTCGCCACTTGCCAGATTCACCAGCACACCTCCCTGACGCTTGATTTCCGCAATGAAACAGTCTGTCAACAGCGGTTTCCAATAATCGAACATAGACACTCCCCCTTTTTCGGGCAGACACACATCACCCTCCAAGCGATAAGGCTTGATACCGTCCAACGGACGAAGCAAACCATAAAGAAAAGAAGTTATACGGAGATGTTCCTGCGCATAACGAAAATCATCGGCAGTAAAATCTTTCGGCAGAATACGTTTGAAGACAGCCCCCGTATACGCGCCGATTGCCGGCATGGGACGATTGTCTTCCGAGCAGAAGTCATGAAAACGCAGTCTGTTTTCCGCTGCAATCTTTGCGTTCACCCTCAAGAGTTTTTCCAGTTCCGCAACAGGCATCTGCGATATATCCAACACATTCCGCACAGCTTCCGCCTCAAAATGCGGAACCGTCATTTCGGGTACATCCAAAGAGCAACGCGATGCCATGGTTTTGGCACAAGAGATAAAAGTGAGCATAGGCATATTTATTTACTTCAGAACCTGTTGAGATTTCATCCGGCATTATCTTGAAAGCAAGTTTGGAGAAAAGTTCAGACAGGCTCTTAGACAATACAAAAATAAAAGGTTTTTGGGAGAGAATACACATCGTTAAGAATATTTTCTATATAATTCACGCCGATTTCAAGAGTTTTTCATACCTTTACAGCTTGTTGGAGAAATAGCATATAGCAAGCGGATAGCGAAAATCCCCTTTCATTC
>OAWY01001059.1_pt1 | contig 13604 bp, 11 predicted proteins | sample 1495591 | NCBI WGS metagenome assembly OAWY01 (sample SAMEA2580283, study PRJEB22360) | human gut metagenome | biome: human gut; feature: human-associated habitat; material: faeces | place: Denmark | collected 2008/2010
CCTTTTTCATGAGAAAGTCTACCAAAAAAAAGATAGTACCTTTCATTTGGCGAATCTGTAATGGTTGATTTTATTGTATGGTTGAGATTGTAAAGAACTATATTGGCTTTGTCTTTTAATAAAGGCATATATTCTTCATGTTTTTCTTTAGCAAATTTGCTCACATAAATAAGTCCATCAATATATTTAGCAGGACTAAAAAATAAATTTCTGAAATATTGTTCTGTTGCCATCATTATACTTAAAATATAGCTGTTTTTGCAACATTTATAGAGTATACATTTATAGAATTTTTTGCCTTTACATTCCTCGCAAATTTTACCTTTCCCATTTCTAAATGTATAAGCAGGGCATACTATCCTATACTCATGTATTGTAAATATAATGGGGATATTGTGTTTTTTTAATATGGGAAGAATAGAAGGGGTAATTTGTCCCCATATTAAATGTATTTGTGCTAAATCAGGTTTTTCATCTTCTATAAGTTGCTTTAATTTCTTTGCCGCTTCAAAATGATAAAAATAGTTGATGAAATTCTTAATCGGTCTTAATAAGCCTTTTCTCGTTTCTTTAGATTCAGGGAAATATTCTTCTTGTAAAGAAGGATAGTTGTCAAACCATTTTAAAGTGAAATTAATCACTTTGTTTCCGTTTTCTTGAAGAATGTTAGTTGTATTAAAATATACGGTTTCGGAACCTCCTTTTTTATAGTTGAAAACATTTATTTCAAGTATTTTCATTGTAATGATTTATTTTTTATTAGTATTAGGGTGTGTTATATGCAATTTTTATCTATATCATTTTTTATTATAGCTTAAAAATCAGTTTTAATAGCCCTTTTATGTTATTTTTTAATTCTTTGTTTTTTTTGTAACGTACATATTTATTATAAAGAAAGCTGAATGAGTAACTCTCAATGTTATTAAAAAAAGGATTTCTATTAATTGGCTTTTTACATGAATATATACAACTAGGATTAAGTTGTGACACGTAATCAAGATTTTCTTCATTGATAATTGTATATTTTTTTAATTGATCCAATAATTGCATTCCTTTTGATGAATGAATAATAATCATAGATGTACCTTTATTATCATCCATTTTTTTATTAATTTTTTTTATCCCCCAAAAATCTCCTAGTGTAATATCGCTGTGCCGTTCGATTCCTTTGAATTTACAATCGTAGCAGCAAGGTCTAATACTAATGTTTCTGATAAATGTTTGTATAAATTTATCCCAAGTAAATAGTTTGCTATAATGTTTGCCATTATCGAATTTGATTGATAAATGGTATCCTTTCCAACCATGTGATTTATCTCTGAAATTTATAAAACTAATTGTAGAACCATATTTTGTGCACAGTTCCTGTTTGTACATATTCCATACTTTAGGAGAAGGAACTCCATGGCATATAAAATCTATGAGAATTAGTTTTCTATAATTTTTTTTATTCAAATAGTGTCGTAAGCCTTCTACTTGGCATGGAGTACCAACAAACAATACATATTTATCCATATCAAGCAATTGTTCTAACAATTTAAAACAATTGCTAATGATGCTTTGAGAATACTTACTGCCAATTAATGAAATGACATCTTCTTTTTTGTCTATAATACGATGAGCAACATTCCATTCATCATCGTATGCAGCACCTGCCACAACTCCATTTTTCTCTATAATATTTTCAGCTAATAATGAAAATATTCCACCAGATGAACTTTTGATACGAATATTTTCATCCAAAGCATATGCTGAAAACACTCTAGATATGGTGGCCTCCTTGGGGCTTTGATTAGCTATAGGACAAACTTTTTCACATTTATGGCAATCAATGCATAAAGTTTTGTTTACTAATGGGTAAAGAAAACCCTCTTTGTCTTGAATCATTGAAATGCATTGTTTTGGACATATCTGTGCACAAGCGGAACATCCACAACAATTTATTTTATTATAAACATCAATCATAGTGATAATGCTCTTTGGAGCCATGTTATTGATTCAATAACTTTATGTTCCTTTATTGTATTTACTGAATTGTAATCAATTATAGTTTCCATTTCAGAACTCCAGGTACATCGTACTAATCTGTTCATAAGATGAAATGTATTTAGCAAATCATAAATGCGAGAGTTTTTTGATGTTTTGCCTGAAGAATCACGTTCAAATACAATAAACTGTTTATTAAATATAATGGAGAATACGGCACCATGAAATGAATCAGTTATAATAGCTTCTGCATTTTTTATCAGAGATAAGAATTCAGCAGGGCCAATGTTCCATAGCGGTAACATGTTATTTTCTTCTTCTCCATCAAATGTGTTGTACTGATTTTTCACAAATGGGATATAGTAAACCGTAACCTTTTTGTTTTTATAATATTTTACCAATTCATTTTTAAATGAACATTCAGAAAAGGCATAGAGCAATACATACTTTTCATTAATCTCTCTTTTTGTAGCTATTTGTTCCCAGTCTTTTGCTGATAACAGTAATGTTGGGTCTAATGTGACGGTTATTTTATTATCAGGAAGCATTCTTGAAAGATAGTTGGCGGCTGTCTTTTCTCGAACAGAGATACTATTGAATTTGGTTAATAATGGAAGCATTCTTTTTTGTTCTGATAAGGAAAGCTTAGAGCGGCTTATACTGGCTGCATATGCTATTTTCAATGTATTAGGTTTTAAATCAAAGTTTAAAGAATATAAATTATTGATAACATTAGGATTCCATACTTGGTCTGAGCCTACAACAAAAGCATCATATACATCTGCCATTCCGTTGCAATCTGAATCATAAATTTTATTGGATGATGGTATGTTTTCAGACGCGAATCTGTTATAAGCTTCAAATCGATTTTTTAGCATATTAGAAATGAGATATGATTTTTTTGCTAATTTTCTTTCTTTAAACTTACAGATAATTTCAGGTATTGAATATTGTTTCAATCGTGAAAGTGTAGTGGGATAAACTATATTATCATGACCGTTATATCTAATGACTTCAGCCTTAATTCCTATAGACTTAATAGTTTTAGAAAGGGCATAAGCTTGTAATTGCCCACCATAGTTATAGTTTCCATTAAATATTGTACAAATTGCAACTTTCATAAATACGTCCTTTATTTCATAAATACTCTTTTAAAAATGGAATTGTTAGATAGTTTCCTGTAAATAATTATTTTAATATCTCTTTATATATTGTTTTTCTTTGATTTACAGAAATAGATGAGTCGAATTTCTTTACTATTTCTAGACAATGAGGCTTCATCTGTTTGCGAAGGACAGCTGAGGAAAGTTTTGATATTGATTGGGCATATCCAACGGCATCCCAGGGATTATTGAGATAACCGGTTTTTCCATCAATAATATATTCTCTTATACCTTGAACATCTGATCCGACCATAGGTACGCCGGCACTTAGTTGTTCAATACCTGATAGTCCTAATCCTTCTCGGATAGAAGGAATAGCTCCAATATCAGCACAATGTGCCACTTGTGCAACATCACTACGGAATCCTAAAAAACGGATATCTATGCCATATTGTATGGCAAGATCTTTTAGTCTGTCTGCTGTACCTTCACCAGTCATTACTCTACCACAAATGGCAAATATATAGTCGTTTTTATTGTTAAGTCGGTTCAGTGCCTCTAAAATGATAATATGGTTTTTCCTTTTCGACAATTCACCTATAGAGAGAATTAGGATTTTGTCATTGGGTATTCCTAATTTATTACGATATGCAGCCTTATCAATATTAACATTAGCGTATTTAATGATATTAACTCCCACGCCATTAATGTGATAAACATGTGATGCATGAAGTCTTTTCGCACTTTTATAATCTTCATGGTTAATTGTGATGATTGCATCACAATAATATGAAGCTAATGCTTCAATAGTGTGATAAATATAATATTCTTTTTTTGATGAAAGATGGGTAAAAGCTAGACCATGAGTGGTATATATTACCTTAATGCCTTTTTTTCTGTACTTTCTAGCAGCTAGTCTCATTAAGAACCCTACAATGGGAGTATGGCAATGTACTAAATCAAATTTTTTTTCTCTGAGTAGTTTTTTGTAAGTATAATAACTGCTCAAGTTGTTTTTAGTGAGAGGTGATTTACTGTCTAATTTTAAATCGTAAAAGGTGACATTGCGTTCTTTGAGCATTTTCAAAGTATGTGTCTCTTGGTTTGTATTGTCGCCTATTAAGCTTACTTCATAACCTAACTCATGTAATAAATCAATATCATCCCATAGAAAATGGACAAAACCTATGAAATTGACGGCTATAAGAGCATTTTTCATATTGCTTATTTGTGTAAATACAATGAAATTTTATTTGGGAAAATCAAAGCTGACACCAGCTATTTTTTTCTTATTTAATCTTTTTAGTTTATATAATAATACTAAACAAATTGGCATGTGTTTTTTAACTAATATGTAAAATATCTGTTTAGTGATTGGGAGTTCTTTTATTGGATAATGTGCTAATACTTCCTCTAGGATTTTATTTGTACATATTTTTTTTACTTCGGATACAGCTTTGACGAATGTTGTGGACTTAATTGTATCACAGATTGAATAGCAGGCTTTATAAAGCAGTAATCTTTCAATTCTATAAACAATGTCATGAGGTAAATCTATATGATAGGTTTGGATTCTTCTTTGGATTTCTTTATATAAGCAAACTTCCCGTTTGAATCTTTGGGGATTATATTTTGTTGTGAGGCTGTTTTCATTATAACAGTAATTATAAAGAGGGTGTGGATATAGCACTATTTTGTTTGCTTTGGACATATAATCAAGATTAAATAAAATGTCCTCCGAAACAAAAACTCTTTCAGATTCAAATCTCAGGTTATATTTTTTTATTAAATGATTGTTATATAATACTATGCATGCACTATAGCTGTATAAATAATCACGTGCATTAGATGAAGAACAGCCAATAACATTGGGGATATACTCTTTTTTAGCACAAATTTTTTTGATAGTTTCTCCCATGCCACCAATGGGAAGAGGAGTAATCATTTCTTTATATACTTTATTGAAAGAACATATAATTGCATCAGAATTATATGCAGTTATTACATTATATAGTTCTTCGTACATCGTTTTTTCCACAAAATCATCTGAATCCACAAATGCTACGTATTCGCCAGACGCAATCTCTAACCCTGAATTTCTAGCAAAGCCTAAACCTGCATTTTTCTTATGAATAACTTTGACGCGATTGTCTTTACTAGCATATTCATCGCATATTTGAGGACAATTGTCAGGTGAGCCATCATCCACCATGATAATTTCTATTTCTTTTAATGTTTGATTCAATAATGAATGCATACATCTGGCTAAATACTTTTCCACATTATATATGGGTACTATAATACTAACTTTAGGATTATTCATAGCTTTTATAATAATACTTAAATATTGATTTCTAACAAATTGTTTTTGTGTTCAGTAATGTATAATGAATTTTGATGGTGAACTGTATTTAGTTTTATATAATCATAATTTGTTCCAAATGAATATATACTTAGGTGATTGGAATATAAAACGTCCGTAATAAAGAAATAGATATATCAAGATAGCAGCTAATGCACAATAGGAATATATACGTTCTTCTGTTTTTAATTTTTTATAGCAATGTGTAAAAAAATAGACACCATATCCTAGTGGAATGAAGTAGAGCTGTGCCCATGCTTCGGCTATTCTTCTGAATATTTCAAAAGTCCAAAATATGCGGGTTGTTATTAATCCTATCACAACTGTATTATATATATAACAAATTTTTTTTTGACATTTATATTTTAGAGCAATATATCCTAAATATATGATTCCAACATGGCAAGCTGTTGAAAGAATTAAAGTTAAATTGCTTTGTTTCCATTGTTCGTTCATTGCATTAGCACCATACCATCTTTCATTTTGGAGATAATTATTAAACTTATTTTCTAATGTTAGCATAGGTAAATATTGAGAAGCTAACGATATAACTTGGGAACTGAATAAGTCTGTTAGTAAAGCTGCTGAGGTATATAATGGTATAGTTAATTTCATTGGAAATGGCTTTTTTACTAAATAGTACAATGGAAGCATAGGTATTATCATTAAAATAGCTCCTGGATGAATGCTGTAAACTATTGCTAACATTAATGCGGTTAATTCATATTTCTTGTAATGAAAAAAATGAAGGGCAAGAAATACAAATGCATGACCTACTGATTGACGAATTGTAAAAGTAGAAAGTAATATAGTGGCTGGTAGGAAAAAAGCCAACATGTATTTGTTCTCTTTATAATCTCTTATTAAACAAAATGCAGCTGTGATAAAAATAAAACTATAGGTAAGAAAACCTCCTAGATAATTAAAACCTATTTTATTCATGACAAGGTTCATTATTTCAAATCCCATATCTTCATTTCGATTTAGTATGGGATGATTATATCGGAATTTATATACAAGATAGTCGTTTCCCCATCCGTATCTACATCCTAAAATTAGGGTATATATAATAATAGGGATTGCTACAATTACCCAAAAATGTTTATTGATGTAAGATTGATTAAACTTTGTAAACACAAAGAATATTGTAAATAGCAAAATGAATAATACTATATGATCTAATATGGATGTAACCATTTTATAGAACTTAAAAAGAGGTTGAAGCTTGTTATAAAATAACGTTTTAAAAAAGTAGGTATCTCTTCTTTTTATTTATCATATGTGATACCTTAAAACAGATAGATATCAATAAATAAACTATCAAATTTGTATTATTACTCCACCACATCATGAATTTGGCCATAGTACATAGTTGAGGAGAATAATTATGTTGCATTAGGAAATGATATGAAGATAGTAACTGATTGATTCTATCTGATTTATAGTTTTGACATACTATTGCATCCTTAATAATATTACTCAACCGATTTATATTACCAATAATTATAGGATTACTTTTCTTTATGCATAAATCATTTAAGTATTTAATGATATTATAGGTGCAATCAAAATCTGTATTTGCATTATTCACTTTATATTTAATGCTGTAATTGGGAACACTATAATGATAATTTGTAGCAGCTATAGTTGAAATATGAGAAGAATACAGTATATAATGATTTATAAATTCTTCATCTTCGCGTACAATATAGTTAACATTGAATCTTATATTATATTTTCTTATGAGAGCGTGTTTAAACAATCTGCACCATAAATAGCCGGTATTGCCGGTTTGTGCTAAATGGATATAGAAATCATTAAAATTAATTTTAGTATATGTACAAGGCTGCATGATGATAGAAATTTCTGTATCTGGGTTTGCTTTATCCCAATTGGTTGCTTTAAAACCTTGTACAATTAGTTCTGCATCTACAACCATATAGTCTTCCAGCCATGTGTTATCTACCCAATCATCGCCGTCGCAAAATGCAATCCATTCTCCATTGGCATTATCCAATCCAAAATTTCGCGCAGAACTTACCCCACCATTCTCTTTGTGAAATACTCTAACACGTCTATCTTTCTTTGCATATTCATCACATATCTTTCCGGAATTGTCGGGGCTGCCATCATCTATGAGCAGCAGTTCAAAGTCAGTGAAGGTTTGTGCCAAAATACTGTCTATACAGCGAGGGAGATACTGCTCTACTTTATAAATAGGAACTATTATTGATATTTTAGGATTACAGCTCTTGTTTGTCTGATATGAGGTCATACATTCTTTCTTTTTGTAAACCGTAAGCTTTAATACAATTATGTGTTTCTTGAATCAAATCTTTCACAGAAAGATTATTCAGTATGCCATAATGAATAATGAGTTTTTGCATTTCAGTGGATAAAAAACTATTGTAAAAAAGGAGAATTTGTTCTTCACGACTCATCTGGGCTTGTACAAGCTGGGCATAGTCGCGATAGAGCTTTTTGATTTCCGATTTATTCTGGCCATTGCGTTTTATCGCTTCATTTTCATTATTTTCAATAAATTTCAAGAGGTGATATAGATGTGTATAATAACTGCTGACAGATGAGTGCTTGGCAAAAAAATGTTTTGCGGCAATGATGATTTTATTTTGCACAGACTCTTCTTGATTGTATTTATTAATCCATTCTGCAGTCACCATATATTCGTGGTTGTAGTAGTTCGCTATAAACGGTATACGCTTCTCTCTACAGTATTCTCTAAATGCGGTTTCCTCTTCTTGGGGAACATTAAAACCGTTTATTCCTCTTTCATGAGCTTCTTTTTCTATATCGTCTTCCACATCGTTCAAAACTTCATCATCAACTTCTATCAGTTGATGTTGCAATGAGAAAAAGACATAATCGAGATGAACTATAGCTGATTTAAAAAAACTATAGCTTATTTGTTCTTCTGAGTACTTTCTGCTCCGTATATTATGAGGATTGATATATGGAAATTTAGAACCGACCTGCTGCATAATTTCTCGTTGTGTAGTTAGTAAGGAAAATAGCGCTGATTTAAATTGCTCGTTAGCTGCTAATTCTGTTTGTTCCTTATGCGACTGGTTTTGGCAATAAAGTGTATAACAAAGTAATATTACATTGATAAGCCCTATGAACGGAGCGGTAATTCCCCCAATGGTATCACCTATCTGACCAGTTTCACGGAAATCCAGACATTCCAGGCCGTTACGGGTGAGAAGGAAAGGCATACATAGAATAATAAGAATACTTGTAAGTATGGTATATATAAAGAAATCAGGAATTTGTTTTTGTTTCTTAATCATATCTGTTGTTATTAAATGTTTTGTAGATATTGTAATGAACTTTGGCGAAGTTTTTTCAAGCTGTCCCTTATTTTTGTATAATCGAAATCAAAAGGTTGAGGATCAAAGTCTGGCTCTGCTAATAGCTTTTCGGCACCTATATTATGGAGTAGATTTTCATAACGATCATCACCTCCATCATGTAACAATACAGAATAAAGTGGGCGTTCAAAAATCAAAGCAAATACTGTGGCATGAAAGGAAGAGGTGATGACACATTGAGCATATTTGAAAAGCGATACGAATTGTGAAGGACTGTAGGTAGTCATGTCAGTCATATCGATAACTTTGCAGTTCATACGTCTGGCTAATAGTTTAGCTTTACGATTGAGTAAATTAAAATCATCTTTAGCTCTGCGAACTTGATACAATAATACATAACGTTGCTCTTTGAATTCATCATTAGCAATATTCTCCCATAAACTACGGTCTGTGAGTAGTGTTGGGTCTAAATCTATGCGTGTGTTCAATCCTGTACGCTGAGCTATATTCTTGGCCATGGCTTCTTCGCGTAAAGATATGGTTTCGAAGGTGGAAAGATAGTGTTTTAGTTGGGCATCAGTAAATAAGCCCAATGCTCTCAGATTACCACTAATAGCATAGCTTAGAAGGCGGCTGTTTTGAGGACGCTCAAAATCACCTAAGAAAACATCGTCGATGCCTGCTGTTATATGAAGATTCCACAATTGGTCACTGCCTATTACATATACATCCATAGCTGGAATGTCAGTACGGCTGTAGCAGGCTTCAGAGAGATGGAAGTAACGTTTTTGGAAAGATGCAAATTTCTTTTTACGTTCAATCCGCATAGGTAACTTTGTTATATATTGATACATACCGCGAGGATGAATAAGATTACCGCGAAAAGCTCTCCATCGGAATACTTTATAACAGCGTTCGGTTGTAAGCTGATAATAGTCTATAACGTAAGTGTTATGTCCCATTTCTTTTAGAACTTCCTGCAGGGCATAGCATTGCAATACAGCTCCATAATTATGTGCTCGGTGGAAAGTGATAATTCCTATTTTCATTTTTTTCCGATGAGTTTTTTTATAATTTGTTTGAACTTGTTTTTTATTTTACGTGGTAATATGCGTAATTGATAATGCCATCCCACATTACCATAGTGTCTCATGATGTATTCAAACCCGTACTTTTGGAAATCGCGTTCGAAAGCCATACGCTTTGGATGAATTGTTGAGGGATATTTTAAATTAGGTTGCATGCAGTCTCCTAATTTTGCAGGAATAACATTCATATCATTTTTTATGGCTTCAAAGAGTCGGCGGCCTTTCTCGGTGTTGACTAACACAAGAGATACACCCTTGTCATCTTTATTGAAACTGGGATCTGTTTTTTCCCATCCCCAAAAGTCGGCAATGGTAATATCACTGGGACGCTTGGTGTTACAGAAGTGGCACTTGCCACATGAATGGCGGAACATAACGTGTTGGTAAAATAAATATGTAAACATTATTTGCCCCCCCCGTTAACAAATTTAAACGTTTTATGATGGGCAGCCCATCCCAACTTTTGTTTATCACGAAAGTTTACCCAGCATATTTTATCGCCTTGTTTCTTTTCCAAATAAGCTAGGTAATCTCTCCATAAGTAAGGACCGGGAACACCATGGCATACGATGTCGACTAAATAAAGGCTTTCACGAAGTTTCCTACCTACATAGGAACTGAGACCAGAGGTTTGACAAGGGGTCCCTGAAAAAAGAACAATCATTCCATCCTTTAAATCTTTCTTTACTTGGCAGAAAACATCTGTCAAATCACTTTGCACATATTTACTTCCTTTAAACTCGTTACGCTCTTCTTTAGTGGTAGCGCGTTTATGTATTACGCGAAAGTGGGTAGTATAACCAGCTCCATATACAACCCCTCCATGCTTTAGTATCCAATCGGAAATAGCAATGAAAGCTGCTCCACTTCGGCTGGTTTCTATCTCGTTCATATCTTTATGGCGGGCAGCGTAAGCATCAGGTTGTAATAAGTTGAGACTAATGTCGTAGTGATCATTGAAAGAGCATACCTTTTCGCATAAACCACAATTTGTGCATTTGGATTCATCTATAACGGGATAGAGAAACCCCATAACATCAGGTTGCATGGTAATAGCGTTGTGAGCACAAATACTGGCACACGCTGTACATCCACAACAATCAGCAGGATCTTTAATTTGAATCATATAATAATTTTGAAATTTCGGAGTGGTAAATTATATTCTTTTCAAGAACTTAGATGCTTTAGAAATTATAAATGTACGTTCTTGTACGTTGCAACCTAAATAAAAAATGACAACTATAGACGTTGTTATACAAATAAATGATGATAACACAAAGTTTGGAAAATTACATTCTAAGTAACGAGTGGTTATCAATGGGAAAATGCTCGCACAAGAAAAAACTGCAATGACATTGCAATAAACCTTTTGCAGATAATGGCGTATCTTTAAACCTATCATGCTTCGAAGCATCCACAATCTGGCTGCCAAACAGCATTGTGAGATTCCGATAGCAACAAATAGAACTGTTTCTGGAATACAACCAATACGAAGTAAGGCGTAAGAGATTGGGAGATTCATCATTTGAAGTCCACCTACGACGAGTTGGTAGTTGCGTATTTTGCCAGTTGCCAGCATAGCAGTTATTAGAGGATTAGATATGGATTCACTCATTGTAAATAACAATATCAACTGCACAAACAATACTGTATGTTCGGGAACGTTTCCTAGCCAAAGCGTAAGAATATATTCAGTGTTTACAAGAATGGGTAGCGATAACAGAAGTAACATATAAAAAGATAGACGTGCACCTTGAAAAACCAATGTCATCATATAGTCATACTCTCCTGAGGCATATGATTTGGTTATTTGTGGGTTGATTGCTGTCATGAAGTTGCTCACGAAACTTTGGACTGCATTACATATCTGAGATGCAATGCCGCGTGCTGCATTAACAGTAGGGCCACAAAACAAGTTTATCACAATATTTCCTCCTTGTTCGCGTAATACCGCTGAAGATGCACCAATCATATTCCATCCGGCAAAGCCGAACATGTTTTGAAGTAATTCTTTATCCCAAAAGAAGTGATAAGTACACTCTTTGAAATGCTGTTTACAATATATGGCGTAAATTAAGCGAATGACAACAGCTGCCAAAAACATGAGGATAGCATAATACATGAGTCTATCCATAGGAGAAATCATAATGAAGTAAGCTATGGCTAATTTTTCAACAGCTTCTATAATACTGATATAGGCAAAAGCAGACATCTTTTCGTGTGCTATAATTGTTGCATTGTAGGGAACACTAATCAGGTTGACGACAAACGTAAAGATGGAGAATTGTAATACCCAGTTGGCTGCAATTAAGCGTTCTGAGGAAATTACCATTTTTGTGTTCAGAAACCATATACCTGCTGTTTCAGCCAATAATACTATAATTACTCCCAAAAGAATTTGTATCGTTACTGCCGATGAAAAAATTTTTTTTAATTTTTCTTGATTTCCTGTACCTAGTTCATAGGTTATAAATCTGCTGATAGCTGCCGATAAAGATCCGGATAGCATGGAAAACATAGCTACAACACCACCTACAACGTTATAGATACCAAAATCTTCTACTCCTAAGGCGGATAGTACTACTCTACTGGTATATAGCGAGACCGTCATGAGAAAAAACATGCGGAAATAAAGTAGGAGGGTATTCTTGGCTATGCGTTTGTTGTTAGATGATATGTCAGACATAAATGCTAACTTGATTGATGATAGAGTAAAAGACGCAACCAACATGTAGGATGCGGTACTGTTCTCATCGAACTTTATTACAAATTATTTTCGGAAACCTTGTAGCTTGGGATAATTATGAAGTTTTTCTTCCTGACAAGTACGCTACGCTTTCGCCTCTCCCACATTTTGCAGGAAAGACGAAAGCCATAGTAATTGATAAATGCGAGGCAAAATTACGGATAACTCGTCAGAACACCAAGTATTTTGACAGGAAATGTGTTTTTCCCTCGCAATGGGCAGTGGAAAAAAATCACTCTTTCAGCTTCGGAAACAGGATTTTTACCCCTTCCAGATAGATGCGCCGGGCGTTTTCGGGAGTGGTAAATTTGCTGAACGCGCTCAGAATGTGCTCATAATAGTCTATCTCATAATTATGGAGCCCTTTTTTATGTCCTCAAGATAGGACTGACTCATGTGACACTCTTCGCGGAACATTGCGCGATCAATTTTTAGAAGACGGATTTCACGACTGATGAATGCGCCGAACTCCATGTGGTCGGCGGCTTTTTTTGCTTTTAAAATCATACTGATTTCGTTTTTAAATGTTAATAAATATAATAAACTGTATATCTGTACCCAACTGTCGGGTACAGTTTTTCCGGGGGCAAAGCGTTAACTTCGCCGAGATTTTAAAAATAACAGATAATGAAAGCAAACATGACTACTCTTTCCATATACGAACTGCGAAAGACCATAGGGCTGTGGAAAAGCCGTAAAATAACAGATTCTACCATTTCGAAACTGCTGGACCTCTATTTGGGAGTCACCGCCTACATGAACGATGAAGCGGTTTACCCCGTAGAGAATTTCTACGACCTCGGCCTGTCGTTGAAGTTCAAGAATGCACGCTGCCTGGTGGAGGCGGTCAGGCAAAGCCGTTCGTTCGGCATCGTTCCGGACGGCAATGTGTATGGAATGAAATCTTTCTACTCTTATCTTTGGAAAGCAAAAGATGCTGCGGAAAGTTTACCGGAAACATTACCGGAAGAATTACCGGAAAAGTTTCCG
>OAWY01001063.1_pt1 | contig 13563 bp, 28 predicted proteins | sample 1495591 | NCBI WGS metagenome assembly OAWY01 (sample SAMEA2580283, study PRJEB22360) | human gut metagenome | biome: human gut; feature: human-associated habitat; material: faeces | place: Denmark | collected 2008/2010
AAACAGAACATTTACTAACGCACAAGGTGAACGAGAAGCAGATTTCATCAATGTAGTTGTGTTCAGAAAACAAGCGAAGAATGTAAACGATTATCTTTCAAAAGGTTCACTAGCAGGTGTAGATGGACGTGTTCAATCACGTAATTACGAAAATAACGAAGGTCGTCGAGTATTTGTTACAGAAGTTGTAGCCGATAGCGTTCAGTTCTTAGATACCAAAGGTAATAACCAACAAAATAACCAATCTCAAAAGCAACAAGAACAAACCGCAACTAAAAATAATCCTTTTGCTAACGGAACAGACATGGATAGTTCAGAATTACCGTTCTGATTGGACTGATTAGATGGTAGTAATTAAAAACTACATTACAGAAGATGACGGTACAACTACTGTAGTCATCAAAGGAGTAGAACTAGATAACAAAACATCATTGCTTTTAGACAACGGTTACGAAGTAGAAGCAGATGTAAGAGTTGTAGATCCATTCAAGATTACAGATAAGCAGCGCAGAAAGATATTTGCACTCTGTAACGACATAGAAGCTTATACAGGACAACCACGCGACTATATGAGGTATTTATTCATGGATTACGTAGAAGTCCTCTACGGCTATGAAAAACACCTCTCATTGAGCGACTGCACAAGAGAACAAGCTAAACAAGTTATAGAAGTTATTCTCGACTGGGTGTTTCACAACAATATACCACTTAATTATAAGACGAGTGACTTACTCAAAAATGATAAAGCATTTCTATATTGGTCAACAGTCAATCGTAACTGTGTTATCTGTGGTAAACGTGGAGAACTGGCACATCATAAAGCAATTGGTAGAGGCGCTAATCGTAAGAAAATGGATCATTACGGTTTTGAAGTGCTGTGTCTATGTAGAGAACATCATCAATCACAACACAACATGGGTGTAGAAACCTTCGATAAGTTACATCATCTTGAAAATTCGTGGCTTTCAGTAGACGAACGCCTAAATAGAATGTTGAAAGGAGTTAAATAATGGCAGTTTTTAGAGTTTACAAAGAAACTGGGAACTTCGTAACTGTACACAAAAATTTTATTCATGACGATAACCTAAGCTGGAAAGCTAAAGGAATATTACTTTACTTATTAAGCCGACCTGATGACTGGCAAATATACGAATCAGAATTAGTTAGACATTCAACCGACGGACTTAGTGGTCTTAAAACTGGCATAAAAGAATTAGAGAAAGTTGGTTATATACAACGGACTAGAAAGCGTGATGATAAAGGTAGGTTGAAAGAATATGAATATGCTGTCTATGAAAAGCCTAACCACATTCGATTTTCCAACGTAGGAAAAACCTATATAGGAAAAACCTACGTAGGAGAATCGCACACTACTAATAATAATAGTACTAATAATGATTTAACTAATAATAAAAACACTAATAATGTGACAGACGAGACATCAAAATCATTTCAATATATTAGTAATAACTTAGAAATTATACAAAGTCCATTAAAAGCACAACAACTAGAAGAAGCTATAAAGGATTTTAAAGATAACAAACTAGAAATCGTTACTGTAGCTACTGATTACTGCAGAGAAAATGGCAAAGGTGTTAACTACCTTATCAAAGTATTAGAAAACTGGAATAAAGACGGTGTCAATACTAAAGAGAAAGCAATATCTAAAATTAAACCTAGAAACAATAAAGAAGATGATTACCTAGCTAAGAAGAAACAGGAACTATTAGGAGGTTAGACATTATGTCAATGACTGAACTAGAGGCAATTGAAATATTAGAGTTAATAAATAATGTCTACGATATGAAATTCAATAAAATTAAGTACAACCTTTGGGTAGAACAACTCACACAATATGGGGATTTCGACAGAACACTACACAAAACAAAGAAATATGTTAGAGAAAGTCGTTATAAACCTACGATTGCACAAATTATTGATCGCAAACCACCCGAAATGAAAAGCGCAGTGATACCAGAAGAACAGACTGATAAATATAGAATGCAGCACGATAAAGAGTTTAGAGAGAGAAGGCAACAATTAAGAAAACAATGGCAAAAGATGAAAGAGGATTGGGGGTTAGATGATGAGTATTGATGTGTTGAGTACCGAAGAATCTATTATATCTAACCTCATGCGTAACCCAGAGTTACTAAGTAAATTCAGATTGAAACCTGAAATGTTTACTGATGAAAAATTAAGAGTGTTCATTGAGTATGCACTAGAGCAAGGGAAGGTCGATGTAAACCAGATCTACTTTAAAAGTCGTGATGATAATGAATTTATATCTACTGACCGATTAGGTCGTTTATACAACTCAGATGGCACTGACAAGGCGTTTTTTATGGACGACCAATTGAACCTATTACAAGAATACGTTTTGTCACAAGCTCGTGAGAAGCTCACAGAGTATCAATCAATGCCGAATAAAGAAAATTTTAATTATTTGGTAGAGGAATTAGAGAAATTAAAAGGTATGACAATAAAAAAAGCAGACGCTACTGATAGTTTTCTAGCTGAAGTTGTAGAAAATATTCTATCTGATGAACCAAAACAATTTATTAAAACTGGTATTGCTTCTATAGATAACAAAATCATTGGTTTTGAACCAGGTCAGTTGAATGTATTAGGTGCAAGACCTTCGTTAGGTAAAACTTCTCTTGCATTAACAATGATGTGGAATATCGCGCAGCGTGGATATCCTACAACGTTCTTTAGTTTAGAAACTGGAGGTAACAATATCGTTGAGAGATTAGTTGCAACAATAACAAATATTCCACTATCTAAAATCAAGCAAGGTAACGGATTAAATGATGATGAAGTTTCATCGGTAATGTCTGCTATAGATCAAATAAAAAAATGTAATTCTTTAAAGATTGAGGACCAAGCACAAATGACACCACAAGATGTTCGAGAAGTTGCTTCGCAGAAAACAGATAAACCTCACGTTATATTTATTGATTATCTTACACTCATGCAATCAGATGTACCTCAACGTGATAGACGATTAGAAGTTGAAAAGATTTCTCGTGATTTAAAAATTATAGCTAAAGAAACAGGTTGTATCATTATCGCACTATCTCAATTAAGTAGAGGTGTAGAAAGTCGTAGTGATAAGCGTCCGATGATGTCTGATTTAAGAGAAGCAGGAGGAATTGAGCAAGACGCGAATATGATTTTCTTCTTATACCGTGACGATTATTACGACCAAGACCAACAAGACAACATTACAGGCAAGTCGGAAATTGAATTCATTATTTCTAAAAATAAAGACGGAGAAACAGGGGTGGTACACCTTGATTTCTACAAGAAAACGCAGAGGTTTTATGGATGAAAGTTTATGAGTATCAGCAACTTTTAGGTTTTATGTATCGAGAGGATTATAAAGAGGATCCAATCATAGCCAAAATATTAATCGAGTCTGGGTGGGCAATTAATAGGTTGCTTGACGCCGGCACCATTAAACCTTTTGACGATTACGAAAGCGTTAAAGAATTAATCATGAATGAAACGAAGTGGAGGCAACCAGATGGGACTTATCGACGGACTTAAAAAGCAATACACGTTATATCAGATTGACGGTTGGAAAATGTGCAGCGTAACGCCGTTAGGAGAAGATACATTCAAACTAGGTAACTATGCAGGCATACACTTTAGAAACACATTCTCAGGAACAGTAACGAAAGATGAACTAGAAAAACTGAAACGCAAACATAAGTTGTTCAGAAAAGAAGAATTGCAACAACAGATGACAATTAACGAATTATTATTTTGAGGTGGAACTTTGAGTAAATACAATTCTAAAAAAATTGAATATAAAGGTGTCGTGTTCGATAGCAAAATTGAATGCGACTTCTACCAGCATTTAGAACGTAACTTGGGAAATGAATATGATCATATCGAATTACAACCTAGATATGAGTTGATACCTAAGTTTGATAACCAACGTAAAACAGAATATATAGCCGACTTTGCACTATGGAAAAATAACAAGCTGCTTGAAGTGATTGACGTAAAAGGTATGCCAACAGAAGTAGCGAAGTTGAAAGCGAAGATATTCAGATATCAAAACAGAGAAGTACCACTCACGTGGATATGTAAAGCACCTAAATATACAGGTCAAGAGTGGATAACGTATGAAGAATTAATTAAGGTACGCAGAAATCGTAAAAAGGAGAAGATGAAGAATGGTAAAGATTAAAAATAAAGTTGAAATGACGTTATCAGAATTGATTGAGTGGGGATTAGAAAATGGAATAAAGAGCAGAAGGTTTACAAGCAATCGTTTGAGCTCTAAACATGTAGATTTCGATAAGCTTGGTGGGGTATGTTTTAGTGGTTTCTATTCTTATCTACTAGAAGATACTTTCACAGTAGAAGTTGAAGAAGAAATTACGGAAGAAACAAAGATACCAGAAATGTTCGAAATATTTGAAAATGATGGTGGAGTTAAACGGGTTGGAAAATCTATCAACGAACTAAAAGATGGATTTAGCAAAGAGTTTTGGATAAAAGACGGAAATACGATGACTTTAATTTGGAAAGATGGCGAATTGGTAGGTGATGAGCAATGGCTAACAGAGAAGAAACAGTCACAGTCGAAGCAACAATGAAAGTTAGATGTAAGTATCCAGTTTGGGTAAATAATCAAATTACTGCAAGTGATGAAAAGGAACGCATTTTAGATTTAATCAGTAAGAATCCTGAAAAAGAGTTAATGAGCGAAGATTTTAAACTAATTGAATTGGTAGAGGTGGAGTAAATGAAAATTAAATTAGATTTAAATATTACTAAAGATGTATTGATGGATGGCATAGATTTTCTTAGAGAAACAAACCGAGACGCAGAATCATGCGAGAAAATAAAAGAATTATCAGAATTATTTACTGATGTTATTTGGAAATTAAATATGTTGAAATTCCAGACATTACAAGAACCTAATAATTTAAGTGGCACTGAAATCAGAAATCAGATAGATGAACTTTTTAGAAAAGTCGAGATTGAAATACAGGATTTAGAGGTGGAATAAATGGAAGCGACAAAAATGAGAGTTAAAAATAAATACTTCTCTATTACACCAGATGTAGTAGAGAAAATGAAAGAAGCAGATATCAATTCAGATATCTTAAGACAAAGATTAGCTTCTGATTGGAAGTTTGAAGACGCAATAGAAGCACCTATTGGAGTAAGACGTAGTGAGTGGGATAGTTTGAAACCTAAAGAGGACGAAATTGCTAGTTATAAAGAGAGAATGGAGCAACGCAGATTACAAGAGTTGAAACGTAAGAAACCACATTTATTCACAGTACCTCAAAAACACCCTCGTGGTGAATGGTGCGCGCATCTTATGGAAAATGACATCTTTATTAAAAGGGTGGTTAGATCATGAGCATTAAAGATTTGATTATAGGCGATAGAATCAGAATCCAAGAAGTTAACGGTGTTGAAATTACAGTGCAAATAAAAAATGTTGGTCGTTTAGTTCAGTCAAGTCTTGATATAGATAAATGGGTTGCTGATGTAGAAGCAATTGACGGGAGAACTTGGACTATTGATGATAGTTATGATTTTTACTCATTACCTAATGGAAATGAAGGAACTAAAAAGACATTAGATGACAAGGTTAATCACCCGTCGCATTATACGTATGGAGATATAGAAATAATGGATTTTATAGAGCAGGTCACTAAAGATTACAAACCAGAGTTAGCATTTGCGATTGGTAACGCAATCAAGTATATAAGTCGGGCTAATCGTAAGAACGGTAAAGAAGATTTAGACAAAGCGCGTTGGTATCTGAATAGAGCATTTGAGAAGTGGGAGGGTTAGAGATGATTAACTGCAGATTAAAAGAATTAATGGAAATATATAAAGTTAATCAAACGGAATTATCTGAGGCGACTGGTATAAGCAGACCAACTATCCTATCACTTATCAAAAACGAAGCGAAGGGACTTAAGTTCGATACTTTAGATAAAATTTGTAAGCATTTCAACGTGAAAATCAATGACTTTTTAGTATCAGATGAAGAAATTGATAAAACTACTAATCAGAAATTAGATGAATTAATAGATATTGCTAGAAGTTTGAAAGTGCATGAGGAGGACTAATTGTGGTGTATATGTACGAACCTTTCACTCACACAGTGACTAAGACAGATTTAACTCATCTGCACAACATCACAGGTATTCCACTCAACACACTGTGGTACCAAAAAGAACGTGGCACATATAACGATAAGTTGAAGTGCTTCTTTACCGACACAATGCCGAGAGTGAATAAGAAACAGGTGTTCAACGAAAGAGTTGTAGCAAAAGATGAAATTTGGAAGTATAGCCAGAAGTATGATCTATACGTAAGTAACTTAGGAAGAATGAAAAGACCTGATGGAAAATACAAGTTTGCGAATGGATGTAACGGTATTTCCACAGTCATTTATAAGAATAAGAAGTATCGTGCAGCAGATATTGTATATGAAACATTTATCGGCAATTTGAGAACAGGGTATCACGCTTATCCTAAGGACAGTAGATATAACAATCTTACGGCAGATAACTTATTCCAGTCTACATTACAGAAATATAGAGTGTATCGCAGAAATAAAGGCGTATCTAAGCCAGTATATCTAGTAGATAGCGACAACAAAATTGTAGAGGAATTCGCAAGTACAGTAGAAGCTGGAAAAGTATTATTCATCGACAGACGCAACATTGCTAGAAAGTGCAACCGTAAACATGTAAGTGATGGATTGATGTACATGTGGGCAGACGAATACGAGAAGATGAACGCATGATACTATCCGACACAATCAACCAACGCTATCGCTACAACACACAAGGTAAGACGCCTACAGAGATACAACAGGAATTACGACAGCTAGGTGTTAAAGGCTTTGTGGTTAAGGTAGCAGGAAATAGAGTGACGATGAAAGTTAGTGAAAACGATATTAAAAGGAATAGGGAGTGTGTAAGGAATGACAAAGATTAAAGTTAAAAAGGAATTAAAACCTAAAGAATTTTTAAAATATTTGTTAGAGCAGGAAGAAACGGAAGTAGAGTTAAACGGTTATACATTTGATTACAACGAAGAACACTACTCATTCGACCCAGAAATAACTACAAATGACTTTGTAAGTTACAACCCGAATAATAACGCTTATACAGTCGAAGTCGAAGAAAAAATCGCAGAAGATACAGTTTTTCCGGTGTTAATAAAGACTTTAAAAAATGTATTTAATGAAATCGCAGTAATTTCTTACGAAAACGCTAGTATTAACTCATCTAAATCACGTAACGAAACAATATCTTATCACATTCTCAATGACGACGGCACTATGACTTTAATTTGGAAGGACGGGAAACTCGTTGGTTAAATTTAGAGCGTGGGATAAAACAGAAAATAAAATGTGGAACGTAGAAACGATTTATATCGAAGACGAATGGGTTAAAGCTAATAACGGTTCGATATATGGAACTAAAAAAGATTTAGTTAGAGACTATGTTCTAATGCAAGCAACGGGTGTTACAAGCATATACGACGATAACAAAACAGAAATATACGAAGGAGACATTGTTAAAACAAAAGCATCTCCAGACGGAAGGTTTATAGGGTGTGTAGGAAATGCTATATCTCGTTTTGAAGTAAGAGGAGTAAAAAAGTATAAAGGTTTTAAATATGATTTAGATGGATCATACGTGGTTATTGGTAATAAATTTCAAAATCCAGAGTTATTGGAGGACGAGTAAATGGCAGAAGATCCGAAATTTGTTGTACATGGCTCACAAGTCCAAAAATGGACTGATGATATTCAACAACTAAAGAAAGAACGTGACGCTTACAAGAAACAACGTGATGAGATTATCAATGATATGGAAAAAGTAAAAAGAAAGGCAGAGGCGTGGATAGATTTAAAGAAAGAAATGTCCGAAATGTATCCAGTGTTAGTAATCGATGTTGAAACGACTAGTGGTGATTTTGAAAGTGGCATGTTGTATCAATTAGGTAAGCATTTAAGACGCATGGACGAACTCGACGGAACACATGAGTTTCAAAATTTATTAAGTGATTTGGAGCGTGGTAGTGATGAGCGTTCAAGATATTAAACCATGTCCATTTTGTGGTGGTCGTGCTGATTTGAGATATTCAATAAACCGAGCGCTAATCGAATGTACTAACCATAAATGTAAAATACAACCATCTACATGGTTACATGTAGAAACAGATAGCGTTGATAAGTTAGTCAAAATTTGGAACACAAGAAAATTCGAGGAGGAACAATAAATGACAAATACATTAGATCAATTAGTAGAACAAGTACAACAATGGAGTATTGATAAAGATTTACACAAAGGTAATTCAGATAGACAGGCACTTAAATTCTATGAAGAAGCTGGAGAAGTGGCTGCTGCATTATCACGTGGGCAAACGGACGCATTGAAAGACGGTATAGGCGATACTGTCGTTACATTAATCATATTAGCGCAACAACATGATATGACGTTACAGGAGTGTTTACAGTTTGCTTATGACGAAATCAAAGGAAGAAAAGGAAAGACAATCAATGGAACGTTCATCAAAGAGTCAGACCTTAAAGAATAAAGACATAGTAGAAAAAGTAAAAGAGGTGCTTGGGAAGTGAAAGACTTTGAACAACCGACAATAAAAATATTAAAAAGATTATTTAACGGTAAAGATGAAACTAATATTCATATATCTCGTCTGAACCTAGTAGATTATGAAGTTATTGAAATGATAACTAATTATAAACTTTCAGAAACTCATACAAGAAATCAACATTTTAGAGATGTAGTGACTTTGAAATTTAAAAATAAAGAGTTGAGGAAGTAGTGGCGAACTTTATTGTAATTGCAATATCCTTATTTCTATTAATTATTAACGTAATAATGATATTGAAAGTATATTTAAGAAATCACGAACAAGAAAGAAAGTAAAAAAAGCTGCAAAAAATACTAGAAACAAACGCAAAGAGTTTGAAGAACGCAAAAGAAAGAAATTCGAAAACAATAAGTTGAATAAGGAGTGAACGGAATGATTAAACGCATATTAAAAATTTGGTTTACTATCGCTATGTATGAGTTAGGTAAATGGATTGGTAGAGAGGTTTATTATAAGTTGACTGCTAACGATGAAGTGGAAGTGCCGAGTGATTATGCAATTAATACTGATAAGCAAGATATAAACGAGGTGAATTGTTAATGTGGATTATTCTTTCAATTATATTGGCTATTGCACTCTTAATATCATTATGTGTTCAAAGTGAACTGAGAGTCAAAGTAAGTGAATATAAATACTATAACGAATTATTAAGTCGTCAAATTAAGTATTTTGAAGATAACAAAAAGTAAGTATCGGAGGTTTCTTATGAATTTAGGTAAAGAGGATATACCAAAGTTAGAACAGTTCTTTCGTAATTATGAAGATATGAAAGGGCAGTTATTATACAGACGATATGAATTATTATATCAGCCTCAAGATACAAATACTGGTGGAGGCAAAAGTAACTTGCCATCAAGTCCAGTAGAGAATGAAGTTACTAAGTTACACAGTGACTTGAAGTATAATAACTTACAAGCAATTATACAAGCTATTGAAGATGTATATAATAATGCTACACAGGAACAAAAGCTTATAGTTGATTATAGATATTGGGAAAAAGATTTAACAGTATATGAATGGCCAGACATTGCACACGAACTGACAAAAGCAAGAGAAGATAACAAAGTGATTAGTAGAGATGCTACACTTCGTATGCGTAATCAACTGATGAGAGAGACAGCTAAAAGAATTGGTTGGGTGAGTTTTGACTAAGGCGCACTTCCGACATACTAGAAGTGCGGGTTGTCAATAGGGTATTATAGTAGCATAAGGAAAACTGGATAGCATCTTTAGATGTGGAGCTGTTGTTCAGTGGATATGTGATCCAACACTATATTCTTGAGGCACGTTACTTTTGTAGCGTGTCTTTTTGTATGCAACTATCTTAACTACCCACAGAATAAGGACGCACATATTAAAGGACACTACTTATTTAAGGTGGGGTTTGAAGGTGTTACTATTTAAGGTCACATACTTTTAGGTCATCACTTTAGTGTGTGACATACATAACAATAAACATTCATTTATATGTCAAAAGGTTTCGTTAGTTTAAGAGATTGATAGAAACATTAAATAATAAATCAAAAGTAAAGTTTGTTTGTTGTTAATATTATTTGTTGTTTAACAATTGAATGTTAAAAGAAATGTTTTCTTAATCATAATCTTTGTAAGATTAATTTCTATTTGATTGATAAAACATTTTCTAAAGTTAAAGACAAAATGATTTGAGATTATAAATCTTATTTTGTTTTGTCTTTTTATTTTAGTAATTGAAATTCAATTCATTGAAAGAAGTTGAAAAGAAAATTTGTTTAAAGAACCAAAAGTTAGATTAGGAAACAGAACTTATAGTCAAAGCGAGCTACAAGACTATAGGAAAGCCAATACACAAAGGTATAACAATAAGGTTAGATATAACTCTCAGAATAGTAAATATACTGACTTCTATCATAGTTTGCAATGGCGTAAGTTACGTAAACAAGTATTACTACGTGACAATTACTTATGTCAACATTGCTTAAATAAGGGCATAGTAAATGACAAAGATTTGATTGTTCACCATAAGGTAGAGCTGAAAGAGGACTGGGGTAAAAGATTGGATATGGATAATTTAGAGGCAGTGTGTATCGGGTGTCACAATAAAATTCACAAAAATTAATTTTCGAGGAATAATTCTTTATAAAATTAACGGGGCGTTCCCAAACCCCTGGGGCTCTAAGATTCGAGTTAAACGAGCCGGCCTCATTTCCGACCAAATTCCCAAAACTTAATGTTGTAATTTTACAAAAGGAGGTGGTTAGATGGCTAGACCACGTAAATTGAACCTACAAAAGCAAGGACACCGCACTAAAGAAGAATTGCAAGAAGCAGAAAACGTTGAAAATGGGCTTTATGAGTTCGACCAGATTAATGCAGAAAATTTACCAGAAGATTTAACCGAAGGTGCTGCTAAAGAATGGGTGCGTGTTGTTCCTCTTTTACAACAACTACCAATTGCTGAACTAGATTATGGTTTAATCAAGAAATATTGCCAGTTAGTCGACATTAGTGACGAAGCATACCAAGAAATGCAACAAGTTGGTACCTATCAACCAGATAACCATCGTAAAACAGGACCATATGTCACATTCATGGATACTACAAGAGAAATTATAAGCATATGTGGCAAATTGGGTATGACAATTGATAGTCGTATGCGTTTAGTTGTACCGGTTGAAAAGGATAAAGCAAAATCGGTTTACGATGAATTTGGTGTTGATGAAGATGACTAACGTTAAAATACCTAAAGTGTATGAAAAGCTTTTAAATATACCCAATGATTTAAGAGATGATGCATACAAATACTGTGTCATGGTTCTATCCGGTGCATACATTACATGTAAGGATACTAGACTTGCCTGTATTCGTCATTTAAAAGACATACACAAGTCAATAGATAGTCCTGAATGGAATTATATATATAAACCTAAACGTGCCAAAAAGGTTATTAAATTCATGGAAACACTACCTGATACAAAAGGTAAAATACACAAATTGACATTGTTTCAAAAGTTCATTGTCGCAAATGTCAGAGGTTGGTTCACGAAAGACAGAGATATGCTGAGATTTAGAAAAGCTTTTATCTCAATGTCAAGAAAAGGAGGTAAGTCACTTTTAGTAAGTGGACTTGTACTTTATTCTTTTTTATTCGATAGGGAACCAGCAGAAGGCAGACAGATATTTTGCGCAGCTAATGACAAGAAACAAGCAAGCGTAGTATTCAACATGGTAACTAAACAACTTATGCATTTAGTATCAAAAGTACCAGAATTAAAGAAAGACGTTAAAAAAGTACGCGAGTTGCTTAATAACTTGCGTGATGACTCTTTCGTTATGCCATTATCACGTGATACAAGTGCAGTCGATGGTTTCGAACCATTCCTAGCTGTTATTGATGAATACCATGCAGCAAAAACAGATGAAATGGTAGAGTTAATTCAATCTGGTCAAGGTAACTTATACCAATCACTTATATTTATCATCAGTACCGCAGGTTTTAACTTAAATTCACCGATGTTTGTAAATGAATGGCCTTATGCTAAAGATATTTTAGCTGAAATTTATGATGATCCAGAATACTTTGCGATTATCTATGAACAAGACTCGGAAGATGAATGGCAAGATAAAACAACATGGGCCAAGTCCAATCCATTAATCAATGAATCAGACGACTTAAAAGAACAAATTGAAGAGTATTTGGAAAAGCGCGTAGCAGAGGCTAATAAAAAAGGATCTATGTTCAAGGTACTTGTTAAAAACTTCAATTATTGGTTACAAGCAAGTACAGAATCTTACTTAGATTTCAACGATTGGAAAAAGAATGAGAGTGACTTTGATATACATGGTTCTAAAACTTATATCGGTTTAGACTTATCGCGTGCTGATGACTTAACAGCAGTATCATTCGTTCATCTTGATGAAGATAATCAAGAGTATTATGTAACTAGCCATTCATTCGTTGCTACTAAAGGTGGATTAGATGGCAAGATTGATAGAGACTTTATCGATTATAGGCAACTTGCAGAAAACGGTTATTGTACAATTACCGATTTACAAAGTGGAATTATCAATACTGACCAAGTTTTAAATTACATCGAGAATTATATCGACCAATATAAATTAGATGTACAAGCGCTATGCTATGATCCTTACTCAATACATGGTGTTATTGCAGAAATTGAGCGTAGAGATTGGCCTTATGATTTAGTAGAAATCAGACAAGGACCACAAACGTTATCTAATCCGATACTAGATTTTAGATTGAAAGTGATTAATGGCGACATTAAACATCATAAAAATCCGTTACTAGATATTGCGATAAAAAATGCAGTAGCTAAAGATACTAATGACTCATTGATGATTGAAAAGAAAATGAATAGAGAAAAGATAGATCCGCTCATGTCGACTATATTCGCTTATGTGATGGCTTGTGAACATGAATGGGATAGTGAAACTTTAATGCCATTGTTCTTATAGGAGGTGTGATGATGAAAAAATTCTTATACGCACTTGTAGTAATACTATTATTCGTTGTGGGCTTAATAGGGCTATTCTATGGCTTATTTATACTTTGGAAGCCATTAGCTTATATTATTGGTGGGTTGTTGCTCATAGGACTCGCAGGTGTTTTAAATCAAGCGTATGACAATACCTCGATAAGTCAGAAAGGGGGTGACAGTTAAATATGCCATTACTTGATTTAGGATTTACAAGCAAACAAGAAAAGATGAACAGAGATTTAGAACGATTATTGTATTGGCAAGAACATGGCACACATGCAAGCTATGTTGGTATAAACGCGCTACGTAACAGTGATGTATTTACTGCTACACGTATTATATCTGCAGACATTGCAAGTACCAAGTTGAAAGTTAAAGGTCACGAAACAAACACAGTGATGGACCAAAT
>OAWY01001069.1_pt1 | contig 13483 bp, 8 predicted proteins | sample 1495591 | NCBI WGS metagenome assembly OAWY01 (sample SAMEA2580283, study PRJEB22360) | human gut metagenome | biome: human gut; feature: human-associated habitat; material: faeces | place: Denmark | collected 2008/2010
CGGAGACCTTCGACTCGGGCATCAGCGCCTTGTGGATCACCACGTAGCGGATGGTGCCGATGCCGGGATCGGCGTCAAGCTTCGGGTAGATCGACTGCTGGTTCGGCAGCTCGCCGGTCTTCTCCAGATCGTGCATGATCTGATGCAGGTAGGCCGGGATGGACTGCGAGACCTTGAAGCCGAGGCGGATGCGCACACGGAACAGGTAGTCGGTACCGAAGCTCTCGACCGAATACTCACGGGTGAACGGCTCGTCGGTGGTCTCGACGGCCACCGCCCACCATGCGCGGGCGCGCTTGGGGTGGTCGGCGAAGATCGAGAAGAAGATGTCCGTATCGAGACGCTTCAGGTCCGGATCGCTGGTCAGGTAGACGATGTTGTCCGCGAACCGGTGGATGCGGCTATCGCCGTGCAGCTTGTCCAGCGCGGGGAGGAAGTCCTTCGGCATCATGTGCCGACGCTGCGAGCGCTCCAGCTTGGTGCCCTCGTTCCACGTGTACATGATCATGAGGATCGCCAGCGTGAGCAGCAGCGTGAACCAGCCGCCGTGCAGGAACTTGGCCATCGAGGCGGCGAAGAACAGGACCTGGATCGCCAGGAACACGATGGTGAACACAACGGTGCCGAACTTGTTGCTGCGGTGCCACAGGTAGATGCCCAGCAGGATCGTGGTGGTGATCATCGTGATGGTCAGTGCCAAGCCGTAGGCCGCCGAGATATGTTCCGAATCGCGGAACAGCAGCAGCACGGCCAGCGTGGCCACGCACAGCACCACGTTGACGACCGGAATGTACAGCTGGCCGCGGGTACGGGCAGGGTAACGGACCTGCAGATGCGGCATCCAGTTGAGGCCGGTGGCCTCGGAGACCATGGTGAACGCGCCCGTAATCAGCGCCTGGGAGGCGATGATGCCGGCGGTGACCGACAGCACGACGGCCACATAGCGCACGTTCGGATCCATCATCTGGAAGAACGGGTTGATCCCCTCGGCGTCGGCCAGTTCGGGGTTGTTCTGGTTGCGCAGCATCCACGCGCCCTGGCCGAAGTAGTTGAGCACCAGCGCCACCTTGATGAACGGCCAGGTGAAGTAGATGTTGCCGCGGCCCACGTGGCCCATATCCGAGTACAGCGCCTCGGCGCCGGTGGTCGAAAGGAACACGGTGCCCATCAGCGCCAGACCGGTGGCGTTATTCGGACTGAACAGGAACTTGATGCCGTAGTACGGGTTGAGTGCGGCGAGCACGGACCAGTCGTTGCCGATGGCTACCACGCCGACGATCGCCAGGAACGCGAACCAGACCATCACCACCGAGCCGAAGACCTTGCCGATCGATTCGGTGCCGCGCGACTGCACGGCGAACAGGATCACGATGATCACCGCGGTGATCATCATCGTCAGATCCTTGTTCTCGGTGAACAGATGCTCCAACGCCGGCAGCGTCTTCAGGCCTTCGACGGCGGACGAGATCGACACGGCCGGCGTCAGCACCGAGTCCGCCAGGAAGGCCGCGCCGCCGAGCATGGCCGGTATGACGAGCCATGCGCCGTATTTGCGAATCAACGAGTACAGAGCAAAGATGATTCTGCAGAAACGGACATCCAAACATCCCAATTCACATCACACATGACCGATTCTCCAGAATCGGACACACAGAACACATTTTTCGGAACTCAGACGTCCGATTCGGCAGAATCGGACACATGTGCACAAGTCGGATGATGAGCACGACTATCGACGGGCGTTCGCCGGTTGTGGACGCCGCTGAAATCGATGCGATCCACACCGGGCACACGCATGAAGACGCACAGTATCAACGCGTGGTATCGCCTGGCACCAGTGTCATGGGAATAAGCACGTTCGGCTCGAACGGCTTGGGGATGTTCTTGCGTGAAGCGTTAGCCGCGGCCACTTCCTCATTGGCAATCGCCTGCACGATATGGTCAGCCGCCGACTGTGCGATCGCCGAGAAATCCTGCGCGACCGCGGTCAGCTTCATGCCGGCCAAATCAGTCAAATACGTACCATCGTAGGCAACGATCTGCAGCTCGTCAGGAATGGAAATTCCACGGCCCAACGCTTCGCGCACGCAGAACGATGCACCAATATCGGAACTGACCACGGCATCGACGCCGTCGGTCGTCACCTTGTCGAGCGCATTGCTGACCGCACGATGATAGCCGGCAAAATCCATCACTTCGCCAGCTTCAACATACTCGTATTTCACGCCTGCGGAGGTCAATTCCTGTTCCAACGTGAGGTAGTAGCGCACCGTCGGGAACGTGGTCTTTCCCAAATCGAACGGTCCTTCCTCGACTTCTCCGCGCGCAGCCAAATCGAAGAATTGATCTCGCGGACCGCCAATCATCACCACATGTTTGGCACCATTGCGGATCAGCATCTGCGCAATCAATCGCCCACCCTGCTCGTGGTCGGATCCGATTGACGAAATACCGTCTCCAAGCACACGGTCGAACGCGACGATCGGGCGATGAATCGACGTCCAATAATCGCCGGGATGCGAAGTGTGCGCACACATGACGATGCCGTCCATCATGTGCCGACGCAACATGTCGACATACTGGATTTCGCCGTCCGCCTCATCTGCGGTAGAGCACAGCATAGTGCGTAATCCTTGCGCGGCGAGCGCATGCTGCAGATGTGCGGTAAACGTCGCAAAGAACGGGTGGCGGATGGTGGGCACGATGACGCCGACCAGATTCGTGCAATCATGATACAGATTGCGGGCAAGCTCGTTCGGCACATAATTGAGGGCTTGCATGGCTTTGCGCACACGTTCGCGCATGTCATCAGACACGTACCCGTTGCCGTTCACCACCAGCGAGACGGTGCTCAGAGACACCCCGGCCTTCTTCGCCACATCGCGCATGCCGACCATGATCGCACCTTCCCCGTCATCACTGTTCTATCGTTGTATGCTCACGTGCTTACCACGAAATATTACATTCATTTACATTCTCTCGAACCTGTTCGACAGTCCGGCAACGAAATACAGCTTCTTAGTGTCGACTCCCGCGGAGGCGAAGGCCTTCAGCAGCGGCTTGGTCTGGTCGAATGCAATCACCAGCGTTGCATCCGGACTGGCGGCCTTGATGGCGGTTGCGCTCAGATTTCTTTCACGTTACTCAGCGACCGTCCGTGTAACGTGAAAATTACGCCGGATTGGCAAGCAGCGCAATGCCGAAACCGGCGGCCACACAAATGAGAGGCACCGCGACGGTTGCTATTCCATAGCCCAGAGCCAGCGTAAAACGACGCTGGCGAATCAATGAAACCACTTCGTTGAGCGCCGTGGAGAATGTTGAGAAACCACCGAGAAATCCGACAACGAACATCATGACCGTGTCCATATCCACCGATTGCGAATAGTAGGACATCATGGCGATGCCCGCGCATAGCGAGGCGACGCCGTTGATGACGAGCGTGGATAGCGGGAAGTTGCGATTCGTTCTTCGATTCTCGCGGTTCCAGCCTTGTTGAATTGACACGTCGAGCACGTAACGGGCCATGGCTCCCAGACCGCCGAACAGACAGATCATCCACATCATCAGCGCACCTCCCCGGTAGTCGGGTCGGCGACAAGCGAAATCTCCGCAGTGATCGGTTTGGGCTCGAAGCTGGGTGGAAGCGGGTTGGCCGGCTGCTGGATTGGCTGCGACTGCTGCTGGGGCTGCTGGATTGGTTGCGACTGCTGAATCGGCTCGGGCAGCTGCCCCAAGTCTGAAGTATCCGGCTCGCGCAACAACGGCTGCGATGACTGTGTCAGCTGAGGAACGACCAGCGGAGGAATCTGCGGAACGCGGCCTGTCTGCATAGGCTGGCTGGCGGTCGGCGGCACGGTTGGTGTTTCGACTCGCGGAACCTGTCCCGTCTGTGCAATCTGCTGGGCCGTCTGCGCGGCTTCCATTGCGGCCTGCGCGGCAGAACGCGCCACGTCGGCCACCTTCACATGGCGTACGCCCCGCGGTGGGCTCGGCTGCGTGTCCGATTCGGCAGAATCGGACACGGAAACAGCTGAAAACGCACCCCGAACCCGCTTTCGAGTACTCCGTGACAGCAGTGCCTGCATCAGAACCACGCCGGCGGCGGCAGTGAGCAAACCGCCTGCAAAATTTCCCGCAAGATAGCCAAGCGCACTGGCGATATGCCGCTCGTGCAGACCTTCCATCGTTTCCAGCATCACGCCGGACATCGTCGAAAGCCCGCCGAGCAAGCCGAGCCCAACGCCACGGCTGACAACCTGCCGCACCCGGCGACGCAGCCACGAAGCGGTCGCCATGAATTCGGTCAGCATCGCGAACAGGAAGCAGGCGACCATATTCGACACAAACGTGCCCACAACGAATGGCGTCCCGCTGACCGACGGCAGGAGCATATCCAACGCATGCCGACAGCCGACTCCAACAAATCCACCGACGAACACCACAACATACATCAGTCCGTCGGCGAGCGGATTGAACCGCGCCTGCATACGTTTCATCGGCGCCAGGGGAATCGTAGGCGGATCCATGGTGTTAGCGGCGGGCGCGGTTGCACCAGCATGCATCACCTCAACAGTGTCGATTGCCTGCGTGATGGGATGTGAGTCCTCACCCGCAGTCACCACGTCTCCCGGCGATTGTTCTTGCGATTCCATTGCGCTCCCCCTGTACTGGCCTTCCGCGGACAGCGTTGTTCCGCCCATAGGCCGTGCAACAACGAGCTGGGCCGCGGTTGCCGCCTTCCTAACGCATATGAGTTTACACGGAGCGCCAACGTATGCACCCTGGATGTCCGATTCCGCAGATTCGTACATCCAGAGTCCAGCCGAATTCAGCCAGGCTCAGTCAAGCCGGGCATCACACAGCCGCCGCATCGCAGGTCGCACCTCGCGCTCCTCCTCGCCACTGAACAGCACCACCAGATAGTCGCCGGCACGCAGCCGTGTATCGCCGCGCGGCACGATCTCGCTTTCGCCGCGACGCAGGCCGATGATCAGGCACCCAGACGGCCAACGCACGTCACACACCCGCTTGCCGTCCGCAATCGCTCCCATTTCCAATGGCAGTTCCATAATGCCGCTGCCCACATGGCTTGCGATCGCCATCTGCATGCCTTGCGCGCGCACGTACCGCTCCAGCAACTCCCCATAAATCGGTTTGGTGCGCAGCAAATCGGACACCAACAGCGCGACGAAAGCGACGGCCGCGACCGGCAGCATGTGCGTCAACGTTCCAGACATCTCCACAGCCAACAGAATCGACGTGATCGGCGTTTTCACGGACGCGGCGAGCGTGCCCGTCATCACGCACACCGCAAACACCGCCACTGCGTCGGATGGCAGATCACCGAATCGATGCAACACTTCACCGCAGATGCCGCCGGCCAACGAACCGACCGCAAGAATCGGCATGAAAATACCGCCAGGCGCGCCTGAGCCGAAACTCGTGGATGTGAACAGCATCTTCGCCACGAACAGCAGACACAGCATTCCCAAGCCGACGCGCGCATGTTCGGCGGTATCAATCAGATTCGAGCCGCCGCCGAGCACATCGGGCAACCAGATGCCGACAGGCAACGCGATCGCAATCGCAATCATCGGGCGGCTCCATGCCGGCAGTTTGCCGTACAGCGTCTGGAAGCCAAGCAACGAGCGGTTCATCAGCGAACCAACCAAACCGGCCACCAATCCCAACGGAATCAGCCACACATACTCTTCCAACGACAGCTGACCGATATCACCGAAATCCAAAACCGGACGCAGACCGAAACAGTATTTTGAGACGAAATCGGCGGTCAGCGATGCGGCGGTGGCGCCCATCAGAATCGCAGGGGAAAAACTCCGATGCACCCCTTCCAAAGCGAACATCATGCCGGACAGCGGCGCGCTGAACGCGGCGGACAAGCCGGCCGCGGCACCGGCGGTGACCAGATAATGCTCCTGCATGTCCTCACGGCGGCGGCCGCGCAAACGGTGGGACACACACTGCGCGCCCGACGCACCAATCTGAATGGACGGCCCCTCACGGCCGAGCGACAGACCAAACAACGCGCCCAACAGTCCACCGACGAAACGGACTGGCAGAATCGTCTGCCAACGCATCTTCAAGCCGCATATCACCACGCCGTTGGTCTGCGGGATGCCGCTGCCACCAGCCATCGGCTCCTTGCCGACCATCCACGCGATCGCCAGCGCGGCCGCCACCGCGGCAACCGCCCACGGCGCAATCAGCCACGGGGTCTCGCGAATCCGCGCATATATCCAACGGGACGCATCCGTGCCGTATTCGATGCCGAGACGGTATACGACAACCAGCAATCCTGAAACCAGACCAATGACTATGCCGGCCGCCGCCATCTTCCACTTCAAGTGGTCGAATCGCGGAATCAGCCGGCGGATATCATGTGCCGCGTCGTTACCAGTCAAGCCGGGAAATTCGTTGCAGACGGTCAGTCGACCAGCGAATTGATCTGGATGACATGATCGCGCTGCGGACCGGTGCCGATCGCGGAGATACGGCAGCCGCTCAGCTCTTCCAAACGCTTGACGTAGGCCTGGCAGGTGGCGGGCAGCTCGTCGAAGGAGTGGCAGTCGGAGATGTCTTCGTCCCAGCCGGGCATGGTCTCGTAAATCGGCTTGGCGGCGGCGAAAGCGGCCTGATCGGTCGGCATATCGTCGTGACGTTCGCCGTCCACGTCGTAAGCCACGCAGATCGGAATCTCCTTCAGGCCGGTGAGCACGTCGAGCTTGGTGAGCACGATGTCGGTCAGGCCGTTGACCTGGGAGGCGTAACGGTTGACGACCGCATCGAACCAACCACAGCGACGCGGGCGGCCGGTGGTCACGCCGAACTCGTGGCCCTGCTGACGCAGCCATTCGCCGGACTCGTCCAGCAGTTCGGTGGGGAATGGGCCTTCGCCCACGCGGGTGACGTAGGCCTTGGAGACGCCGATTACGCGGGTGATCTTGGTGGGGCCCACGCCGGTGCCGGTGCAGGCGCCGCCGGCGGTCGGGTTGGAAGAGGTGACGAACGGGTAGGTGCCGTGGTCCACGTCAAGCATGGTGGCCTGAGCGCCTTCGAACAGTACGGTCTTGCCTTCGTCAAGCGCCTTGTTGAGAATCAGGCCGGTGTTGGCCACGTACGGCTTGAGGCGTTCGCCGAGCTTCAGCAGCTCCTCGGTGGTCTGGTCCACGTCAATCGGACGACGGTTGTAGAGCTTGACCAGCATCTGGTTCTTCTGGTGTAGGCTGGCCTCCACCTTGTCGTGCAGATGGTCGGCGTTGAACAGGTCATGCACGCGGATGCCGACACGGTTGATCTTGTCCGCGTAGGCCGGGCCGATGCCACGGCCGGTGGTGCCGATCTTGTGCTTGCCAAGGAAGCGTTCGGTCACCTTGTCGAGTGTGCGGTGGTAGGGCGCGATGATGTGTGCGGCCTCGCTCACCTTGAGGTGGGAGCAATCGATGCCGCGGGATTCCAGGCCGTCAATCTCCTCGAAGAGCACTTCCGGGTCCACGACCACGCCGTTGCCGATCACCGGGGTCAGGTTCGGGTTGATAATACCGGAAGGCAGCAGGTGCAGGGCGTACGACTCATCGCCGACCACCACGCTATGGCCCGCGTTGTTGCCGCCGTTGAAGCGCGCGACGTAATCGACCTTGGTGCCGATCAAATCGGTAGCCTTGCCTTTACCCTCGTCGCCCCACTGAGCACCAATAAGAACAATTCCAGGCATGATGCACCTCCGCATTCGCACGATTCCGCCGGAAACAGACTACCGTACACCCTCTACCCTGCGAAGTTTCGTCTCACGCAGGGCGAGGCTGGAGGTGCGACAACCCGGAATGGGTGACGAATTTCTACTCGTACGAGGCGATGCTGTGACCAATCGCACAGCGCACAGGTTGAAGAACGGAGCCTAGAGGGCATGCCTCGCGCGATAATGAAGCCATGACGATCGCAACACCGGAACGCTATGCCGAAATGCTCGAGGCCGCCCGCCGAGGCGGTTACGCCTATCCAGCCATCAACGTAACCAGCTCACAGACACTGAATGCTGCGTTGAAGGGCTTCGCAGACGCCGAGTCCGACGGCATCATCCAGATTTCCGTGGGAGGCGCGGCCTACGTCTCCGGCAGGGGGGTCAATGATCGCGTTACCGGCTCGCTGGCGCTGGCGGCTTTCGCACATGAAGTGGCTGCGAAATACCCGAACATCACCATCGCTCTGCACACCGATCACTGCGCCAAGCAGTATCTGGATGAGTGGGTGCGTCCTCTGCTCGCGCATGAGGCCGATCAGGTGGCACGAGGCCAGGAGCCTACATTCCAGTCGCATATGTGGGATGGCTCCACCGTGCCGCTCAAGGAAAATCTGGACATCGCCGAGGAACTGCTCGACAAGTCGCAGAAGGCGCACACCGTGCTCGAAATCGAAATCGGCGCGGTCGGCGGTGAGGAAGACGGTCACTCCGCCGAAATCAATGAAAAGCTGTATTCCACTCCGGAAGATGGCCTCGAAGTCGCCCGCCGACTGGGTTTGGGCGAACGTGGCCGGTACATGGCCGCTTTCACATTCGGCAATGTGCATGGTGCCTACAAGCCCGGCGTGGTCAAGCTGCGTCCGTCGCTACTCGGCGACATTCAGGCGCGTGTGGCGCGCGCGGTGGCCGAAGGCGAGTTGCCTAGCGCGGCCGGCATAGTCGATTTCCCCAACGGCAAGCCGTTTGAGCTGGTGTTCCACGGCGGCTCCGGTTCACGCCCGGAAGAAATCGCCGAAGCTGTAAGCTACGGCGTGATCAAGATGAACATCGACACCGATACCCAGTACGCCTTCACCCGTCCAATCGCCGACCACGTGTTCGAGAACTACGACAAGGTGCTGAAGATCGACGGCGAAGTGGGCGAGAAGAAGTTCTACGATCCGCGTTCTTGGGGCCGTAAGGCCGAGGATTCCATGTCCGCCCGTGTGGTCGAGGCTTGCCGGCAGCTGGGTTCCGCGGGCAAAGCGCTCAAATAGCGCGTAATTTTGCGATCGTGCGCGACACTTTCCCGGAAATAATGAAAATCATTGAAAATCAATGGAGCGGACAACGGGAGTCGAACCCGCCTCTAAAGCTTGGGAAGCTTTCATTCTACCGATGAACTATGTCCGCATGCCTTACGGCTGCTGCACCTCACGTGACGAGCATGCTCAGCCAAACGAGGCACGAATAGTTATCCTAGCACGTCACCTGCCGACGCGCGTGGAGTAGGTGGGCGGAGCGATCGGCGTGCCGTTCATTTCGTTGGCCATCTGCATGAGACGCGCTATGCGCTCATCGGTCGGCGGGTGCGTGGAGAACAAGCGCGAGAAACCGACCGCGGAGAACGGGTTGGCGATCATCATTGCGGAGACGGACTGGGTGCCGGCGGTTTTGCGCATCGGCGCGGTCTGTGCGCCGTAGGAAATCTTGTTCAGCGCGGAAGCCAGGGCCTCGGGATCGCCGGTAAGCAGGCTGCCGTCTTCATCGGCGTCGTACTCGCGGGTGCGGGAGATGGCCATCTGGATCAAAGACGCGGCGATCGGCGCGAGAATCACGCTCAGCAATGCGCCGATCAGGCCGAGGCCACCGGAACTGTCGCGGTCGTCTCGCGAACCGCCGCCGAAATACATCAGCGAATAGCCTAGGTAGGAGATGACGGTGGCCATGGCAGAGGCGATGGCGGAAGTCAGGATGTCGTGGTTGTACACGTGCATAAGTTCGTGGCCCAGCACACCACGCAGTTCACGGGCGTTGAGAATCTGCAGGATGCCTTGGGTACAGCAGACGGCCGCGTGCCGTTCGTTGCGCCCGGTGGCGAAGGCGTTCGGGCTCATGGTGGGGGCGATGTAGATGCGAGGCATCGGCTTGCCGGCCTTGGCGCTCAGTTCACGCACAATCTGGTAGATCTCCGGGGCTTCCTGCTCGCTGACTTCCCGCGCGCCCATGGAGGCGATGGCGAGTTTGTCGGAGAACCAGTAGGTGCCGAACGTGGTAATCAGGCCGATGACGATATAGATGCTCAGGGTTTGCCGACTGCCGCCCGTGGCCCACCAAATCAGCATGATGATGGCCCACATCAGGGCAAACAGCAGCGTTGTCTTCAGGCCGTTGAAATGGCCGTGCACCCGTACTTTGGCATCCATAATGCACACACTAAAATCGCAGGCTGAATGATTGCTGGATATACGCCGCGAGAAATGTCCCATATTCGCCCGGCCCGTCCGGCCCCGAGCCCGGCCGCGTCCGCACGGGGCGCGGCCGGGTGGACGAATACCGGACGGGCGTGGGCGAACGTCAGGCCAGGGCGAGCTCACGCATCTGGTCGGGCTCGATGACCTTCTTGTGCTCGCGGCCTTCCTTGGCACCCTCGGCGCGCTCGAAGGCGTCGACCTTCTTCCAGCCGGCGAAGTCGATCGGGCGAATGCCGCGCTCGGCCAGCAGTCGGTCGATGGATTCGGGGTCGCGGTCGGCTGCCACACGGCCACCTTCAGCGGCCTTGGCCAGATCCTCGAGCATGTTGGTCACGATGGCGAGCGCATCGGACTTGGTGGAGCCGATCAGGCCCACCGGGCCGCGCTTGGCCCAACCGGTGGCGTACAGGCGGTCGCGCACTTCGCCGCCGTCGGCCTCGGTGGTGATGCGGCCGTCGCCGTTGGCGTTGGCCAGGTGGGCGCCGTGCTCGTCGTAGGTGATGCCGGGGGCTTCGGCGGGCTTGTAGCCGATGGCGTGGTAGACGGCCTCGACCGGGTAGTCGGTGAACTCGCCGGTGCGGTGCATCTTGCCGTCGGCACCGGTTTCGGTGCGCTCCACGCGGATGGCCTTGACCTTGCCGTCCTCGCCGAGAATCTCGGTGGGGGCGGAGTTGAAGTGCACGTAGTACTTTCGGTCGGCCGGGTTGCCTTCGAAGTCGACGTCGCCGTCGTCTTCCATGTCTTCGGCCATCTCGCGGATGGCGAACAGCTCCTCGACCATCTGGCGGGTGAGCTTGTCCTTGCCGGCCACCTCGATGGTCTCGTCGTCCAGATCGAAGTCGTCCTCGTTGATGATGAGCTGCACGCCGGGCAGCTTCTCCATCTCGCGCAGTTCCTGCACGCTGAACTTGGCCTGGGCCACGCCACGGCGGATGAACAGGTGGAGCACCTTGGCCTTGTTCTGGCCGATGCCCTCGTACACGTTGTCCGGAATGTCGGTCTTGACCTTGAGGTCGTCGGCGTTGCGCATGAGTTCGCGGGCCACGTCCATGGCCACGTTGCCGCCGCCGATTACGGCGACGTTCTCGGCCGTAAGCGGCCATTCGCGGGCACCGGTGGGGTAGCCGTCATACCATTCGACGAACTTGGCGGCGCCGTACACGCCTTCAAGGTCGGCACCGGGCAGGTTCAGCGGCTTGTCCTTGACCGCGCCGGTGGCGAACAGCACGGCGTCGTAACGGGCCAACAGGTCGTCAAGAGTCACGTCCTTGCCGAATTCCACGTCGCAGTAGAGGTGGATGTTCGGGTTGTCGAGCGTCTTCTCAAGCGCGGAGGCGATGAACTTGATGGACGGGTGGTCCGGGGCCACACCGTAACGCACCAGGCCGAACGGCACCGGCAGCTTCTCGAACAGGTCGATGCGCGCTTCGGTGCCGAGGCCAAGTTCTTCGCCCAGCTTCTTGAGCTGGCGCAGGAAGATATCGGATGAGTAGACGCCGGCCGGGCCAGCGCCGATTACAGCAATGCGGAGTTCAGTATTCACAGATTCAGTCACGCGCTCTAGCCTAACGCAAAGCCTTCCGTTGCAACAGAGGGCGAGTGGTGGGAATTCTGTGTATTAGGCCATAGTTTGTGCGTTTGGGAAACCTACGAGCACTGCTAATGTCAGATTATGGGTTTCCCTATTGGTCAAGTTATTGCCGTTCTCATTCCAAGAAGCATGCAAGGCGGATCAGGCCCTTACTCCGGATACGTTTATGTTGCAAGGCGGTTATCCACGCATTTACGACACGAGAATGCCGCTCAATCTGTTCTTCTCGAACTACATCGACACTTATATCGAACGTGATGTTTCCGAATATCTTGATGTACGCAATTTGGCTGACTTCCGCCGATTCTTGACTCTTTGCGCACTCAGTTCCGGAGCACTCATAAACTACACCAACATCGCCAATGAACTTGGTGTAAGTCCGCGAACCGTAAAGGCATGGATGTCGATTCTGGAATCAAGTTACATCGCATTCCATCTCATACCGTTCTACACGAACGCACGCAAACAGGTGGTCAAAACGCCGAAACTCTATTTTTATGACACTGGCTTGCTGCGCCATCTCTTGGGCATTCGGACGGTCGAAGCACTGGTTGCGCACCCCAAGTTCGGCGATATATTTGAAAACCTCATCATTGCGGAAACCATGAAACAGCATTTGAACGCCAATCAGGAGCCACAATTATTCTTCTACCGCGATGCCAGCAAGGTCGAGGTGGATTTGTTGGATTTCACCGATCCTAACAACCGTATGCTCATAGAAATCAAATCCGGACAAACCTATCATGACCGATTCGCTCGGCACCTCACTTTAATTGGCAATGTTCTCGGTATACCGTGTGAGCAACAGTACGTAACCAGTCGGGTTGAACATAGTTATGTCTCACAAGGAATCCGCGTCACTTCCGCCCTCGATTGGCTAGAAGGCCGACGGTAAAGAGCCGCCGCAGAGCAGTAGGAATTCTGTGCAATCAGTGAATCCCTTGAGGCATTAAAGACGTCACCTCCAACGGCTCTTTACGACCTCGATTGCATTCATTAGGTCATTTCTTCGTCCATTAGGTCGGAGGGTGCTGAAGCCATCCCTTGGAACGGCGGGGTTTCAAGGGCCGCTCCGACCAAGGACCGACCTAATAAACGTCAAATCGACCTAATGAATAACTCCGATGCTATTGCTGCTTTCGTGGGTGGGATTTCCGTTTCCGCCACGTCACCAACCGTATCGCCCCGATTATGTTTCGATGCGGTGGACTCGACATACGACCATCCCGGTCAGTCAACTGACCTACAAAAACAGCAGAAGCCTCATATTCTTAATCAGTCCCGATCAATTAGGGCAGTGAGGGCCCAGAGGATGCTCACCACGTCGATGGCCTCCTGGAGGAAGGCACCGACGACGACCGGGATAAGGTTGAACGCGGCGGCAATCATGCCGATGGTGGCAAGCACAAGGCCCGCGATTACGGCTTGAAGCATCACGCGCTTGGTGCGGCGTGCAATGGCGATGGCGCGCGGCACGGCGGCGATATTGTCATTCATAATGACCACCTGAGCGCTTTCGGAAGCGGCGGTGGACGTGCCATCGGTCATGGCCACGCCGATATCGGCAACAGCGAGCACCGGGGCATCATTCACACCGTCACCAACCATCATCGTGACGGTTTTGCCGGCTCCTGTAGCGGCCCTGACTGCGGCTACCTTATCCCCCCCTGCGCACTC
>OAWY01001100.1_pt1 | contig 13044 bp, 15 predicted proteins | sample 1495591 | NCBI WGS metagenome assembly OAWY01 (sample SAMEA2580283, study PRJEB22360) | human gut metagenome | biome: human gut; feature: human-associated habitat; material: faeces | place: Denmark | collected 2008/2010
TAGCGCCGAGAGTAGTTGGGGGATCGCTCCCTGCGAGGGTAGGACGTTGCCATGCGATTATTCCGACATAGCTCAGTTGGTAGAGCGCTTGACTGTTAATCAAGATGTCGACGGTTCGAGCCCGCCTGTCGGAGTGACATAGATGTTGGCAATTGTGTTAACATCTATTTTTATATCATGCCGGCTTAGCTCAGTTGGTAGAGCATCGGTATCGTAAACCGAGGGTCATCAGTTCGACTCTGGTAGCCGGCACTTGTGAGGTGGGACGTGGTTCTCGCCTTTTTATTTTTAAATAGACATAAAATGATTGGCAGCTTTGCGCAAACGCAAAGCTGCTTTTTTGATATAAGAATGTTAGCTATTTGAATGCCGAAGTATCAAAATGATCGTAAGGGCTTAGTAGGATGATGCCTATTGTCGCCACTGCTTTTTAGGTATGCTTAGCATATCAATCTTGCGGTTTATTATAATTAGTCGCAATAACTGTAAATTACATGCTGCGAACAATCATAGCCATTTTAATAGCGGTACTTTATTGTTGATAATTTCAGTTTTGTTTTTTGTTTAATTAGATTTTTAATACCAATTGCGTATTTTCAGCATTTGAATGCTATTAATTATTTTATATTAAATTAGAATTTAGTGTTAATTTTAGAAAGCTAAAAGCCTTATAAAATGTCCTGTCAACTAGTTTTTGGTGCTATAAAAGGATTTAAGACTATTTATGTATGGTGGATATTAATTTAATTAATGGTTATTAGATTAGAAAACAGTTAGTGCTATTGTTGATTAAGATTAAGGCTAGTATAATAGTTATTATGTTTAATTAAGAAACAAAACTTGTTACTTTTAAACGAAATACAAACTGGTTAAGAAGTTTGGAGGAATCTCTATTGGATAAGGAACAAAAGCTGGATCGGTCGTTCTTTGGCCAACCCCGTGGCTTACGGACGTTGTTCTTCACTGAAATGTGGGAACGATTCAGTTACTACGGGATGCGTGCGCTACTGATCTATTACATGTACTACAGTGTCGCTAAAGGTGGTCTTGGATTTGACCAAGTCACCGCAGCATCCATTATGTCAATCTATTCGGCCTTAGTTTACGTTTCTAGTGTCCTCGGTGGCTTTCTAAGTGACCGTGTCTGGGGTAGCCGTAAGACCGTCTTTATTGGTGGGGTCTTCATCATGTTAGGCCACATCGTGTTATCAACGCCATTTGGAGTTGGCGCACTATTTGTTTCAATCGCACTTATTGTCATTGGGACTGGGTTATTAAAGCCAAACGTCTCTGACATGGTTGGTCAATTGTATACAGTAGAAGATACACGTCGGGATGCTGGTTTTAGTATTTTCGTCTTCGGGATTAACTTAGGTTCATTGGTTGCACCAGCCTTAGTTGGTCGGATCGGCTTAAATGTTAACTTCCACTTAGGCTTCTCCTTAGCTGCGATTGGGATGTTCTTTGGTCTATTGCAATACTACTTTGATGGTAAGAAGAATTTAAGTTCTGCTAGCCTCTATCCAACTGATCCATTAGAACCCGGTGATTTGAAAAAAATCATGCGGTGGACAATCTTAGGAATCGTTGGGATTGGGTTGATTCTACTATTAATGCAATTAATGAATGCTCTTACGTTAGCAAATGTTATTAGTTTAATTAGTACGCTTGTTATCTTGACACCAATCGTTTACTTTATTTTGATGTTAACGTCTGACAAGACTAATGCAACAGAACGTTCACGTGTTCGGGCTTATATCCCATTGTTTATTGCCGCTGCTTTATTCTGGGCAATTGAAGAACAGGGTTCGTCCGTACTTGCGTTATTTGCAGCTAATCGGGTTAATTTGGATCTTGGTTTTACCCATCTAGCTGCTTCTGATTTCCAAATGCTAAACCCATTGTTCATCATGATTTATACAACACCATTCGTGTGGTTGTGGACTAAGTGGGGTAAAAAACAACCTAGTTCACCAACTAAATTTGCGATTGGGTTGCTATTCGCTGGGGCTTCTTACCTAGTGATGGCTGTACCTGGAGCGCTCTTTGGAACTGCAGGGAAGGTTAGTCCATGGTGGTTAGTTGCCAGTTGGGCAGTCGTTGAAATTGCTGAAATGTTGATTTCACCAATTGGTTTATCAGTTACCACCAAGCTTGCACCAAAGGCTTTTGCTTCTCAGATGATGAGTATGTGGTTCCTAACTGATTCGGTTGGTAGTGCGCTTAATGCACAGATTGTCCGTTTCTACTCGACGCAAACCGAAGTGCCATATTTTGCGATTACCGGGATTGTTAGTGTCGTTTTAGGGATTATCCTCTTTATGATGGTGCCAATGATTAAACGGTCGATGCAAGGCATTCGCTAAATTGAATATTTACTCGAAGATATGTTATCTTAGTGGTAGCATATCTTTTTTGTTTTGGAGGGGTTGACCATCGTACGAATTGCTTTCAGTAGTGATAATCATTTTGATGTTAATCGAGTGGATGCGACTGCGATGATGCGATCTCAGGCGACCTATCTTTTACAGAATGGTGTTCAGATTTATTTGATTGCTGGCGATCTTTTTAATGACTTTCAGCGTAGTCAGCAGTTTGTCGTCGATTTACAGGCCCTATTAGGCGCACAGACGCGTGTTTACTGGATTGCGGGTAATCATGACATGGTCCATGGCATTTCGTTTGACGAGCTTGAAACAGGGCATTTTGATGGCTACCTGCATAACCGGTATATCGATATTTCTGGTACAGATTGGCGCGTGATTGGACATAATGGGTGGTATGACTATCAGTATGCTGCCCAGGTCCCTGATACGACTGCGGCCGACTTCTTACACTGGAAGAATGCGTTTTGGATCGACCGGGCTATTAAACAGCCGATGAGCGATCAGGAGCGGACTGATTTAATGCTCAACCAAGTAAAAGCGCAGCTTAACTTGGCTGCTGTGGATCACAAGCAAGTTATTTTTATGACGCACTTTGTTCCCCGGATCGATTATTTGCGTTTTTCTGATGATAATCGGTTTTGGAATATGGCTAACGCGTTAATGGGAACGCCCCGGTTAGGACAACTGTTGGAGCAGTTTAACGTGGCGCACGTTTTATTTGGTCATTTGCACGTTCATCCGCAACCGCGGGTGTTTGGTCAGACCACCTATTATGACCAAGCAGTGGGCTATGGACTCAAGCGTATCAATGAATGGCAAGCCAATAATTTTATGGCGGAGTGGTATCAAGATACGCAAATTCTGGATTTGAAATAAAAACTGAAAAAACTTTGAAAAAAGTCTTGATTTTTTATTCAAAATTATGTATTCTAATATAGTTGAATGATTTACGGAGGGGTAGCGAAGTCTGGCTAAACGCGGCGGACTGTAAATCCGCTCCTTCGGGTTCGGTGGTTCGAATCCACTCCCCTCCATTTCATTATTGGGCTATAGCCAAGTGGTAAGGCAACGGGTTTTGATCCCGTGATGCGCTGGTTCGAACCCAGCTAGCCCAATAGATAACACACAATAGTCGTCAATGAGACTCAATGAGCCTTGTATGACGGCTTTTTTGTTGCCATCGACACACAATAAGGCACAATAGGGCACAAATAAAATGCACCACAATTGCACCAAAAGTGCACCACAGAATGCACCACGGATTTATATTAAATGTCCATGTAGCGAGCTAGCTTAGAAGCCGCCTCGTTTCGTTGCTTTTTGGTAACGTGTAAATAGATCTGTTGTGTAATCTTTAAGTCAGCATGACCGAGCGTTTTAGAAACTTCGTTAATCGTGGCACCAGCTTCGAACGATAAAGTACAAAAAGTATGTCTAAAAGCATGAATCTTTATGCGTCTTAGATCATATCTTTTGCAGATACTACGATTCCAATGGTCAGGCATACTCGGTGATAGTGGTTGATTGTCGTTGCTAGCAAAAATAAGTTGTTTAGGGTTTTTGGAATTGAAGCCCAATTCAAAATATTGTCTAGCTTGGGTCATCCGCCACTTATGAAGCCATTGCAACGTCTTAGGGTCAATTGTGATAGTGCGATAGCTACTATTTGTCTTGGGCGTTTGCGTAACGATTCGCCAGTTCTTACCTAGTGATTGCGTCTTGTTAACCGTTATTTCGTTGGTTTCAAAGTTAATGTCCCGCCACTGTAATGCTAGTGCCTCGCCACGGCGTAGACCAGTGAACGCTAACAGACGGAACAACATAAAAGCTTGTGGGTTGTCATAATCGTAGGCACAATCAAGAAAATGCACTAGCTCGGACTTCTCATAAAAATCAATGTGAGGTGCTTGCTGGTGCTTTTTTTGTTTTGGTATACTGGTCTTAGCCATTGGGTTACGGGTGGTTAATTCCATCCGTACACCAAAATCAAAAACACTAATGACATACGTTCTAAAACGGCGGTACTGTTTGAGACCTTGATTAAGCCAGCTATGCACGATTGATTGACATTGGGCGACAGTGATACGTTTAACCCGTTGAGAGCCTAACGCTGGCAATATATGCAGTCTGAATATATCTGCTGTCTTAGCCCATGTTGATTCTTTGACTTGTGATTGGTAGTCCTCGCTGAACCACTTTTCGTATAACTCATTAAAAGTAATATCGTTGCTTGATACATAACCTTTTCTAGTAAAATCTGTCTGAACATTGGAAGTCCATAATTGGGCTTCTTTTTTTGTCTTAAAACCACGTTTGTGCATCCGTTTGGCTTTGCCGTTGGTATCTTTACCCACGGATGTAAAAGCCTCCCAGAAAGCACCAGATTTAGTTTTATACTGTTTGAATGTAGCCATATTGATTATTCCTTTCATACCAGCTGGCGGGCAAGTATGTAAAGGCTAATTAGTTTAAGAGTGTTTTGAGAAATGTAATTAAAAGTTTTCTTTTTTCTGCGTCTAGTTTATTGCCATTATCATCGATATAGATAGGCGCTCCGGCTAGTGCATCCTGAATAAAAATAGGAACTTTACCGGGGTGAGTTGATCGTGCGTTTAATAAAAAACCTATAACATCAATGTCTATTGTGTTGTTTTTCGGGTTTTGAGAATTTACATTGAGAATATTTTTTTCTCCTGACATGCCATTTAAATATGCTGATGATACACCAAGAACTTTAGATATTTTTTGAAGTGATTCAATTTTTGGCTGCCTTTTGTTGTTTTCATAGGCGCTTATTGACGAAACCGATAAACCACTTTGTTTTGCGAGAGAAACGATAGACATATTTTTAGCTTTACGAGCTATTCGTATATTATTCAATGAGTTCACCACTATTCTACATTTGTTTGTACTTTACGGTTATTATTCTACAAATGTGCTTGACTTGTCAACTGCACTTTTGTAGAATTGTAACCAATCATACACAAAAGTAGGTGATTAAAATGGTTGAGACAACTAAAGAGTTAACTCATGCAATTGGTCGGAAGCGTGGGGAACTTAATATAACAGTGCTAGAACTATCACGGCAAACCGGTGTTAGTCGGTGGACATTAGACAAAATTTTATCTGGAGAGCGAACTAGTGTGAGAGTGGGGACTATCGCTAAACTTAATGATTGGCTATATAAGCAAGTTTAAGGAGGCCGTGCTATGGATTTAGTAACGTTAACATCACAGCGATTGGACGCGGAAGCATATACGACTGGCGATGTGATTGCGAAGTATGCAGGGATTACCCACCATGCTGTTAATGTAACGATCAATCAGCAGTATGAGAGGTTGGCGCGTGCAGGTAATGGCAAGGTGTCATTTAAAATGAAGCCTATGCTAAGTGGTCAAAAAGCTAAGGTCTATTTACTCAACGAGCAACAGGCTACCTTGCTGATCACGTTCTTAAAGAACACACCACGGGTAGCTGATTTCAAGGAGGAACTTGTTAGACAGTTTACAGTTATGAAACGTGAATTGATTTTGCGTCAGGCTAAGTTTGAACTAGGTAAGGATTTTTCTAAGTCATTGCATGAAACGATTAAAGAAAGTCCGGCGCTAGGTGAGCATGGTCACTTATACGTGAATATTAACAAGTTAGTGTATAAGCAGGCGTTAGGGGTCAACGTGAATGAGTTGCGCAAAGCTCGCAATATTCCTAAGACCGAGGCTATTACTCACTACTTAAGTTCTAGTGAGGCGGATGCAGTCAAGCGGGTTAAACAGCAGATCAGAACGCTACTTGAAATGAAACTGGACTACCAGCAAATCAAGCAAGCTTTGCAAATTCAAGGCGTGATTTACCGTATTGAGTTGCAATTGCCGGTTAAAGCATCCGTAATGCAATAACCTATTAGGCTAAGTGCTGAGAGGCGGTGAGGACGATTACAGAACCGATTAAGGTGTTATTAAGTGATGAACAGGCGCAGGCACTACGCGACTTCGTATACCAGCTAACTACGGATTCAATCAGTCAGGCTAAGCGTGATGTGGGTGCTAGTCAGCAGTGGTTACGCAAGAAGAAAGCAGCGGCGTATGCGGATGTATCAGAGGGAACGTTTGCAGGCTGGACGAAGCAAGGATTAGTAGGCCACGTCATTAATGGATCAGTGCTATTTAATAAGCACGACATAGACTTCTATATCAATCACAATGGAAAAATGAAGTAATAAAATCCGGCTGGCGGGCAATTGCGTTTGATGAACACATAATAAATTCGAGTGAGGATGGTAACTATGATTGGAACACTATTGATGAGTTTAGTTAAGTTTATGATTATTTCAGCGGTTGGCAACGTGTCATTTAAATTGATTGCTAATCCGGGTAAGTATTTCGGTTAGGCAGATTAAGGAGTTAGAACATGAATGAGCGTACAAAAAAAGTCCGTGTTACTCGCCAAAGTATCACACGGACAGCCTGAAAACACTACTGTTATGGGCTTTTTGTATACTCATTTTACTACAAAATGAGGAGTAAACACAATGGGTAACCCAATTTATGAACTATCAAAGTTAAATGATATTAGCGCGGCGTGCAAGCACGCGGGTATTTTACTAGAACGGGTCAATAAAGCAAATAGCAGCATTTTGGCCATTAGTGATTTAGTTGAACCAACGTTGAAACACTTAATTAGTAATGCGCCTGATTATTTTGAGTTAGACGCTGACAGACTACGAAAAACACTTGAAAACCGAGAAACGACTATCTATAGCACAATGTGTGTATTAGTAGAGATGGGTACACTAGCAATGAATATTGATGAGGAGACAAGCGGTCTAAGTGGGGTTATTGATGACATTAATAGCACTGTAAACGGGATTAATGACGGTATTAACTCCATTTTGGATGGTGGTAATTCGGATTGCAGCGATGATAACTCACAGGGGGCGACTAATCATGAATAATACACAGACGCAATTAAATCATGCTAAGACGACTTTACAAGGCACTTTATTGCAACTGGACTACTTACAAGAGCTAGTCAATCAAACGGTAATGCGTGATAGTCAGCGGACTAAAATTAGCCAGCAAATTCATAACATTGAAGTGAACAACCAAGGCGCATTGAAACAACTTGCATCCGTCTATGAAGTCCCGTTAGTCGGGATAGCCAAGTAGGATGGTGAGCGAATGAAAGCAAACGACAGGCTAATGAGGGCGCTACAACTTGCCCGTGATGGTGTTGCGGTTTACCCCTTAGCAAGTAACAGCAAAGTGCCGTTAAAAGGCACACGGGGCTATAAGGACGCTGCCACGGATGTAGAAACGATTAAAGGCTGGTTTGAGCATGTCCCAAGGGCGAACCTTGGCATCCGTTTAGACCAAGCTAAGTTAATCGTGGTGGATATTGACCGACATGGTGATATTGATGGCACGGAAACATTGAGAAAACTCAATCAGCGAGGCAAGCCCCTGCCGAGTGACACTTATATTGAGCAGACCCCGAATGATGGCTTACATTACTTCTTTAAGTTGTCGGTTAAGCTAGATATGAAACGGCGAACAGGTCTATATCCGGGTATTGATGTACTGACTGACTTCGTAGTAGTAGCACCGAGCGTGATCAATGGTAGTGATTATAGGGCAATTGAACCAACTAACGAGATTACGACAGCGCCCCAGTGGTTAATTGATGATCTGTTACCCAATCAACGGATGAACAAGGCACCACAGCACGCCTCACAGATACGAAAGACGTGGGCGGGACGAATGCTTGATGACTTAGTGGCTGGTACTGGCGAGGGCAGTCGCAATAGCTACCTGACTTCGTTATTAGGCAAGTTACTACGGACTGGCTGTAATGGAATGACGGCCTACGAGCTACTACAATATGCTAACGAGCGATTACAACCGCCGTTACCGGATAAAGAGGTTAATACTATTTTCAAGTCCATCATCAAACGGACGTAGGAGGTGTCAATGTGTCAGAGGATAAGAACTTAAAGCAAGCCATCCAAGAGCATGACAAGCGGATTAATAGCGTCACAGCTTTAAAGGGTGATGATTGGCAAGACCAACTCCGATTAACGACCCAAGGGGCTATTCGGCGGAGTTCGCTATACAATATTTTACTGTTTATTGAAAATGACCCGAATTTAAAAGGTGTGTTGGCCTATAACGAGTTCTCGGATCGAGTGGTGAAGTTACGTTCTAATGATAAAACGGGACTAAAAAAGGGCGATTGGCGAGATACGGATGATTCCTTACTACGGTTTTATTTTGACGCACAATATAACATTTTGCTGTCAAAGGATAACTTGCTGGATAGCATTGTTAAAGCGTCACAGGAACATGGCTTTGACCCGATGAAAGAACGGATTGAAACGGTGAAGTGGGACGGCCAGCCAAGGGCGGAAACCTTTTTCATTGATTACCTTGGTGCCGAGGATAATCACTATACACGGATGGTAACTCGCAAGTGGTTAGCTGGGGCGATTGCACGGGTTTATCTTCCCGGAGTGAAGTTTGATATTATCCCAATCTTAGAGGGAAGCCAAGGACTTGGCAAGAGTACCTTGGTGCGCCAGTTAGCGCCCGATTACTTTAGTGATGATATGAAGAGCATGAAAGATAAAGACGACTATCAAAAGCTAATGGGGAGCTGGATTATTGAACTTGCTGAACTGTCGGCCATGAACAAGACTGATATTGAGAGCATTAAGAACTTTACTAGTGCCCAGTCGGACTATTACCGCAACACTTATGCGCGCCGGCCAGAACAACATCCGCGCCGGAATGTCTTTATCGGTTCAACCAACCATCGAGACTATTTAAAAGACGCTACTGGTGAACGGCGCTTTTATCCGATTAAATGCGGGGTACAGCCCGTTACTAAGAACCCGCTAAAGGCGCAACAAGCTGACATGCTGCAGATCCTCGCCGAAGCTAAGACTTGGTTTGACGCTGGCGAGCAGCTTTATTTTGACCAGCAGACGCTTAATGAGGCCAAAGCCTATCAACAAGAAGCCCAAGTTATTGATCCAATGCGTGAGGCTGTAAATGATTATCTGACAATGATGGTGCCGACTAATTGGGAAGAATTGACGGTTAGTGTTAAACAGTCATATTTCACGGCTATTGAGAATGGTAATCCAATTGATTCGGATTCAGAAAGCTGGTTACATGCGAAACTAGCACCGAATAAAGAACCAATTCAGCGCACGACTACCCGTGAGATCATGGCGGTTGTTTTTGACCATGCGACTAACAAATATTTTAGTGGTCGGACTAACGCCGAAGCTAAGAAGATTAAGTTGATTATGGATAATATGGAGGGCTGGGAATACAGCCAAAATTTAGTTATTAACAGCAAGCGCAGTCGGGGGTATCAACGTACTTAATTGGTACTTTATTAAATAACCCGTGTAACCTGTGTAACGTGTGTAATCATTGATATATTAGGATTTAAGATTAAGTGAACGTGTGTGATACGTGTGTTAACCCGTGTAGAAACTACACACGTTGAGACACGTTACACACGGCTATGGTTTGAAATAAACGTTGCTATATCAGCGTTTTACACAGGTACACACGTTACACGGGTATTTTAGTTTGTAAAAAGGTAAAAAAATGAAATAAAGCTAATCACAGATAATACAGAGGGTTGGGAACATAAAAGAGTACACATTGGAGAACGCTATTTACGGATGTATGTTAGGTGTTAAATAGAAACTTATTACTAAATAACGTGGTTCAAGTGGTTCAAAGTGATGTAAAGCTATATATATCAAGCGATACAAAGATTTACTAACGTGGTTCATACGTGGTTCAACGTGGTGCTATCATGGTTCAAATGAACCACGTTGACCACGTATGAACCAACAGTGAGGTGACAACAAATGTTGCTATATCGGCGTTTGAACCAATGAACCACGATGACCACGTTAAAACGATATTAAACTTTAAAGAATTGCATTTAAGATGAAATAGGAAAAGGTAGGTGCCATTAAAATGACGTTATCAATGACTGAATTTAAAGTATTAAACATGTTGCCTCGTGGTGCAGGTTACCCAATGACAATACCGAATATCTGCAAGGTAACCGGGCTTAAAGAACGGGATGTCAGAGAAGCCATTAGTATCTTAATTAATCAACATGGCGTGCCAATTGTTGCTAACCGGGGCGGTCATAATACGGGGATGTTTATTGCAACGGATGAAGCCGAGTTGAATATCGGGGTCACTTCGTTTAAGAACCAAGTTACTACGATGAACGCCCGTATTAGAGCCATAGAGCAAGCTGACTTGAACGGCTGGGAGAAAGCCCTAAGACCAGACATTAAGCGCTTAGAGACACAAGTAAGCCACGATAAGGAGGCGAACTAGTATGCGAGTGCTTTACCCTAAGTTAGTTGAAGAAGCCTATAATTACATTGCTAAGGCTGAACCAGCCGTTAAGAATGCGCCTAACGCTGTTAAGTCAGAGATATACAGCAAGATGGTTAATGACGGGATAATTGATGAGAATGGCGAACCAACACAGACAGCTATTGATCGGGGCTTCATTGATGGTGATAGCGAGCTAGATTATGAACCGGCTACGCTGACCAAGTTTAAAGCAATGTACCCGTGTTATAAGGAGTATGACGATAGCCATTTCAGCCACACCGATCAGGGCTGGGTGATTGACAGCTATGTAATGAAGTCATTATCACTTAAAGCTCTCAATGACCCGGACAGTAGCGAAGAACAGCGCGCACTCGCCCGTCACGCACTACAAGAGATTGAACGGTTTAGTTAATAAGTGTAAGTGAGTATCGTGCTAAAAAGTACGATGCTTTTTTTAGTTGAGCGAAGTTGTCCCGTTAGTTATTTATATGAAAATGGATTGTTATATCAATGGTTAAAAGGCTTTGATGGCAATATAAAATATTGGAAAATAATGGAATCAAAATGTTAGAAAATGTTAGAAATAAAAAACGGGATAATGCTAACAATTGCTAACCTAAAAGCCGAATAGGGGTTACAAAAGTTTACTAAATGGATAGTATTGTGAAGACTGGAAAACCTTATAAAACCTTATGCGGAACGGCCTATTAAAACCTATTATTGTTTTGCTGTGTAAACTGCTTGTTTCTGCTAATGTGCAGTGAACAACCTGACAAAACCTGACACTTAGGCAGATCACTTTAATTAGATGTGCCTGAAAAGTGGTGCACCCCATAACACCGATATACCAGCAATATGGTGCAACCCTATGTTGGTAAATGTTGATATTATTCGTACAAAACGGACACCATATAGTAAGCGACAAGTAACCCGACACGATTAGACGGCATATTTAGCTGGAATGTTGTTATAGCAACGTCTATGGGCTAATGAAAACTCATGAAATGTCGGATTATGTCGGATATTTTACTGGAAAATACTGGAAGTTGAACATTGCCAGTTAGTTAATAGCTTGAATGCTTGTTATGACTGGCCTTAGAGCTGTTTTAAATAAATGAAAATGTTGGAAAATGTAGGAATGTAAAAACGGATGAGTATGTCAGCTGGCTTAGATGGCGTTGGGTTACTGGTTGGGTTACTTGCTGGGGCACTCGAGCGAGCATATAATGCAGACAGTTGTTCGTGAAGTAGCACGGACATCATGTTATAATTCGATTATGGGGATTAATTGTAGCGTTGTCAGGAATGGCAACATACGTTAAAAGGGATGTTTGCGGGGTGGCTAGCGTCCCTTTTTTTGATGATTAGCAAGTGGTATGATGGGTTTAAGGAGTAGGGCTAGAAAACGTCAGCTATAAACGCTGGCGCTTTTTAGTCTTTTAGGGAGCGAAAACATGGAACAGTGGTATCGTAACGCACGCCAATATTTGAAGCAGTACCGTTTTTACCATGGGATTGTTGAGCAGGCAGTTAATGATTGGGAAGGGGCAGAGAAGCCCAGGCGATTGCAACAAATGGAGTTGTATTGTCAGCGGGTTACTAATGCAATTGATAGCATCCGTGATGAACGTCAAGCCAATCTATTGCGTAATGAGTTCATTGTGGCGGATGGTAGCCAACGGGTGGCCTATGAACTATCGGGACTAAGTAAGTCGCAATATTATGTCATCCGCAAGCAAGCTATGCGTGAATGGTTGCAGTTAATCAATCAACACAAATAAGTTAGAGAAAACTGGAGTTTTAGCGTGTTTTGGATTAATCGTAAACACTGATATAACAATGCCATTGAACCCTGTTATCATAGCCATAGCATTGTTATTTTATTAACAACCGTACAGAGAGTACGCCTGTTGTACCGATCCTAAAATGTTAGGAAATGTTAGGGTGCAAGTGTAACCGGAGTTACGGTTGTAAATAACGGCGTAACAAAAAAGCCATCCTAGAATTAATCAAGGACGACTAATGTTATAGAATGATTAACAGGTCAGGCTTACGCCAAGTAATATGCCAACCTTAGCAAAAGTCTATCAAAAAATTTAATCACAAGCTAAAGAAACGCGATAGCTACCTAGCAATTAAAACGTCACCATTTGGCAAGGTATACTGTCCGCCTATTTCACCAAGTTCAATGGTTGTGCCGTTGAGCTGAGTAAACGGTGAATTTAGTATGGCAGATTGCAAGAAATAACTTGAACGAATTTAATGACGTAAATTAAGCAAGA
>OAWY01001106.1_pt1 | contig 12973 bp, 10 predicted proteins | sample 1495591 | NCBI WGS metagenome assembly OAWY01 (sample SAMEA2580283, study PRJEB22360) | human gut metagenome | biome: human gut; feature: human-associated habitat; material: faeces | place: Denmark | collected 2008/2010
TGCGACTGTTACACACGCGGCGGGCCGGGGGGGGCGCCCGCCGACAAAGCGGCCTCATCGGGCGAGAGAATGGCTTCCTCTTGCCCGATTGAACGCCCATCCAAAGGAACTTTGATGTCAGCATTCCCGCCGGCAGAAACACTGAAAGGCGATAAAAGCAGCAATATTGCCAAAACCATCGATGCCCAGAGCCATTGAGGCAGGCGATGCCGCCGGCATTGAAAGATGGAATAAGAACGGTGCGAGAACATATGCCTGAGTATAGGTGAGCCGCAGATCCGAAGAAACAAGGCCCCCCGAGCTTAACGATGGGCTTGAACTCAAACACCTGCTGGCGACGATCTTTGATGAACTGCGCCTCAGCTGTGTCAGCAGCGAATCCAGTCCATACGCTTCCCAATCATTCACGGCAAACTAAGGTCTTTCGATGGATCAGCGTTTATCCACCTTGAGGATCTCTGCTCAACTTTCTATAGTTTTCTAGAATTTATGGATGGCGTATTGCTGTACACCTGTTGTCTGTTAAGTCACCCCCACAGTACCGTTCGCTTTCTCATGAACGACCTGCCGCTCTACTTCGCGCTTACCTTCCTCACGATTCTCTCGCCTGGCGCTGGTGTGCTCTTCACCGTGACGAGTGCGCTTCGAAGCGGCTTTCAAGATGCATGGCAGGCTCCGCTGGGTAATGTCCTCGCATCAGCCTGCGTCGCTGTAGCCTGCGCGGCCGGCATTGGCGCGATATTGACTGCCTCACCGCTCGTCTTCAGCATCGTGCAGGGACTCTCTGCTCTGGTACTCCTTTATCTGGCCTGGCGCAGCTGGCATGCACCGGCTAACGGCTTTGCTTCGCTCGCAGACCCTGCGGCTGCCGTCCATCACCCGTCAGCACCCCCTGCCAAACGGCCGCACGGCGCCTCGCTTTTTACGTCAGCTTTTTTGCTGCAGCTAACGAACCCAATGCTGTACGTCTTTCAGGTTTCGTTTCTGCCTCAATTCATCACCCCGTCAGACCCTTATGTCCCGCAGACAGCACTCCTCATCGCCATTTTTGCCGGCAACGGCATTGTGATTCACTTTGCATACAGCTACGCTGCAGCCTGGGCGAGGAAATTTCTGGCAAGCCCGCGGGCAGCACAGCTCATCAATCGCATCAGTGCTCTGCTCTTTTGCTGCTTCGGCGTTAGTGTTCTTTTGAAAGCGCTGATCGGCAGCTGATTATCACTGCGGCAAGACGCCTACCTGTCAAAATCCATGACCGTGCGCGCCAAAATGCCGGCAGCATTCAGAAAATCGTCCATTGCCATGTATTCATTCGGATTGTGAGAGCCAAACCGATTGGCAACAAAGAGCATCGCAAAGGGAACGCCTGCCGCCGCAAAATTCATAGCATCGTGCCCGGCACCTGACGGCATCCGCTGCGTGCCGATTTTCAAAATATCTGCTGACGTTTCAAGCTTTTTCATCACGCCTTCGTCGGCCTCCACGGGGGCAATGCGCATCAGCGGATCTGTCTTAAAAATGACCCCCGTCTCTTCTGCAGTCTCCTGGAGAATGGCTTCAACCTTCTTTTCGAAGAGGTTCAGTTCGGCTGCCGAAAGTGAACGAGCGTCGAGCGACACAATGCACTCGCCCGCGATCTTATTCATCGACGCAGACGGGCTCGTGCGAATCACGCCTGTCGTTGCTACCAGATCACGTCCGAGCGAGAGCTCGTGCTGCCAGAAGTCATAGAGTCTGGAAGAAAACCTTGCACAGGCAAGCGCCGCGTCTTTGCGGTACGGAAAATCCACTGCCCCTGCGTGTGCGGTCTCACCGATCGCTTGAATCGTACGGTGACGAATCAATCCGCGAATGCCCGTCACAACGCCGACGCGATCAGTGACGGCATTATCCAAACGAGCGCTCTGCTCAATGTGAACTTCAATAAAAGCGGCTATTTTTGCAAAATCGACGCAATGTTTGCCGGAACTGACTGCTGCCGGATCCACACCGATACCCGTCAGCAATTCCCTCAGCGTTGGACCGGCTGAACCAGACCGCATACGGCGGCTGAGATCGTCTTCAGTGAGTTGTCCCAACATACCGAGTGAACCGAGGAGACCTTCCTCTTCTCCGCGCATGATGACAACGCGAAAGTCCCGCTTGGGTGAAAAACCCAGATACTGCATCCACCGTGCAGTGCAGAGCGCCGCCACAATCCCGGCCAAGCCGTCATAGTTTCCGCCGTCGGGTACGCTGTCACAATGACTGCCGGACACCACCGCAGGCAATTCCGGGTCTGAGCCGCGCAGGGTTCCCCAAACATTGCCGGCAGGATCTGTCTCAACTTGAAGCCCAAGTCCGCAGCACACATCGCTTAAATACTTGAGCACCCGTCCTTCTTCGGGCGAATAGGAGGTTCGCGTGACGCCTGTGAGCGGTGCCGGCGACTGTGAAAGCAAACGAACATCCGCAAAGATCTTTTCGGCAAAAGCTTGGGACTGCTCCGTAAAGTCCGTCTGCGCCCAGTTCAAATCGTGCATGGCCAGCTTCTCCTTAAGCACATCGTATTGGTTCGCCGCCCGCGGCAGCCTAGTCTTCAACGTCAAAATGGATTATGACGATTCAAGCGTTCTTCCATCGCTCGAGAGCTCGGCAATCTTCCCAAGCGAACACCATCTTTATCAGTCTTTGCATTGTCTAAGAGTGATTTTCTGCCTTAGAAAGTAAAGTGATCACTCACTTTTGCCTGCCGCTGATCTCATAAATGCCAGGCACCAGCTCCTCCAAAAAACTGCCGCTCTCCAGACCCATCTGAAGAGCGGCAGCAACAAGGTTTTATGGCGGCAGCTTTAAGTAGCAGCCAACAGCATCAATGCAGTTCAACGCCGAGGAAGTCCAGCGCGGTCTGAACATGAAGCGCTGCACCCTTGACCAGCACTGATTCGTCCACACGGTAGCAGCCGTGATGCTGGGGCCAAACAGCGCCCAACGCTTCATTACGTACGCCAAGGAGCACCATAGCGCCTGGAATCTTTTCCTGATAATAGGAAAAGTCTTCACCGCCCATCATCTGAGGAGCTTCAAGCACACCGTCCTCGCCGAAAATCTTCTTGGCAGCCCCGGCCGCTACATCAATCATCTTCGGATCATTGATGGTGACCGGCACGAGGTATTCGTATTCCACTTCTGCAGTGCCGCGCATGGCTTCAGCCGTCGACTTGGCAATGCGTGTAATACGTTCAGCGAAACTGTTGCGCACCTCGGGATTAAAAGCACGCGTCGTGCCTTCAAGTTCTGCCGTGCCTGCAATGACATTGAAGCGCGTGCCGCCGGTGAATTTGCCCACCGTCACAACGGCTGTGTCGATCGGGTCGAGTTCACGGGAAACGAGGCTCTGGAGGTTCTGCACAATGGCCGCGCCCATCACTACGGCATCAACCGCACGCTGCGGCTGTGCGCCGTGGCCAGACTTGCCGATAACCTTGACCTTGAAGCGGTCGCCGGAAGCCATCATTGCTCCCTTGCGCATCGCAACCTTGCCGGCGGCTACATCTGACCAGACATGCATGCCGAAGCAAGCATCCACACCTTCGAGCGCACCCTCTGCAATCATTGACTGCGCACCGCGGCCAATTTCTTCTGCTGGCTGGAAAGCGAACACCACTGTGCCCTTGAGCTGATCCTGAATGTCATGAATCATGTGCACGGCAGTGAGCAGCATCGAGATGTGGCAGTCATGACCGCACGCATGCATCACACCAGGATTCGTGCTGGCATAAGGCAATCCGGTTTCCTCCTTCACCGACAAAGCGTCAATATCGCCTCGCAGGAGAATCGTGCGGCCCGGCTGCTTCCCGGAAATGCGTGCGAGCGTCCCTGTGCCCATACCGCAGGGGCGCCATTGCACACCCAGCTTGTCGAGTTCTGCGCGGATGCGCTCCGCCGTTTTGAATTCCTTGGCGCTTTCTTCCGGATGCTGATGGAAGTAGCGGCGCATTTCGACCTGATAGTCAGAGTATTTAGCAATAAGGTCCTGAAGTGTCATTTCAACGGTCCCGAAACGAAGGAAGGCGCTTTCCGCGGGGTCCCTGAACGCCCGGGGCTGCGCCTTCGCTCAAAAATAATGGATTCCACTATATGCCGCAGAGCGCACGGCAAAGATGGCAGATGGGTTAAAGCAGCTTCACAAAGAAACCGGCGAGCAGCACAGAGGTGATCGTCACCGTGATGAAACCGCCCACAATCATCGACGGGAAGAGCCGGCTCATCAGATAGTCCACTTCATCCTTGGTCGCCCCTTCATCGTTGCAGATCTTTTCAGTCATGATGGCATCGAACGGGAATCCGTAGAGAGCCGTCAGGCAGTTGGCAAAGCCAAGGTAGGGCGAGATGCGCAGAATGCGGCCGACAATTGCGGCCACGATGCCCATACCAATCAGACCTACGACGATCAGCGTAAGCATCGGTCCAATCAAGTCAAAGAGCATGGACGGCGTGCAGTCGGCCAAGCCGGAGTACACGAACATGATCAAAGCGAGGAAAAGGAAGTCCTTCGACCCCGTATGGGAGAGCACATCCGGTTCAAGAAAACCGAGGCGGCAGAAGACGACGCCCATCACCAATGCCCAGATGGCCCCGTTGACCGGCGTGAGCATGCCAAGCACGAAGGCGATCCAACCGACAATCGCGAGCTTCAAGAGGATGAAAAACGGCGTATTCCAGGAGGCTGGAGTAGCGAGCAAGCCTGCGCGTGTGCCGCCGTCGGGCAGCGCAATAGATTCAGCCACAATCTTAGTGGCGTCCTTGCTGGTCCCTTCAACTCGGCCTTCTCGATAGTCCTTCAGCAAGCGCTGAGCTTCGCGTTTGAGACAGACTGCCGTAAGCGGGTAGCCGGCAAAGCCCTGAATACAGTACATGGAAATGGCAAATACAGCTGCTGACGTGAGCCCAAGATCATTAGCCGCCTTTTGCATAATGGTCGTCGCAACGATGCCGCCGGCGAGCGGGGGCAAACCGGTGATCACCAGCGCTTTATCCATGAAGAGCGGACAAACCACCCAAGCAAGACCGCACATACCGGCCAAACCGGCCAGACAGATCACGACGGTTTTCCACTGCTCAAGCAAACGCTTGAGGCTAAAGAGCGTCCCCATATGGGCGATCAGCAAAAAGATGGCGACAGAACTGCCAACGGGCAGCAGCTTCGAGTCTGCAACGACGGTCTTCGGAAGAAACGTCCAGAAGCAGCACAGAATAATGACTGCCGAAATAAAGACTGAAGGAATCCAGCCCTTGGTCAGTTTTGCGAGCCATTCACCCAATAGGATGATGACCAAACAGGCCACGAAGGCCGACATGAAGTTGTACGCCATTGTCATTGCAATATTCTCCTCATCGAGCATCCGGCGCTTGTCGGCGGGAATGAGCGGGTCCCCGCTCACAAACAAGATGAGATGCTCTGCTTGTCTTGCATTTTGAAACTCAAATGTCGACAAAAAAAGAGGCGGGATAGCTGCATCACAGGAATATTCAAGAATGTTCTGATCCTAAATTTGACTTCTAACCCTTAATCCCTAAGCAATAGCGCCTAAATGCAGACGGCGCATTCTCGCGAGAGAAATGCGCCGTTTTTCATAGACCTTCAAACAGATCTTCATCTGTTATGCAGATTGCTGATCCCGTATCTCCTGAGATTTGCGCACAAGCGCTTCAAAGAGCGCCAAGGCCTCTGGACGATCTGCCGAAAGCATTTCCGGATGCCACTGCACTGCGAGGTAAAAAGGATGTTTAGGATCGTGGAAACTTTCAATAATGCCGTCGTCGCGGCTTCTGCCGTCCAGTACCATGCCGGGAGCGAGATCCTTCACGCACTGATGGTGGCGGCTGTTGACGCGAACCTCCTCACAGCCCATGACGTCAGCGGCGAGTGTCCCGGGGACCAAATCCACCCAATGAGTCGTAACGGCATAGTCTTCAGGCTGAGAATGAACATCCTTCGAAATATGATAGGTCGATGCAATATCTTGCACGAGCGTGCCGCCCGCAGCCACATTCATCACCTGACAGCCTCGGCAGATGCCTAATGCCGGCTTTCCAGCACTGCGCGACCATTTAGCCATCAGCATTTCCTGACGATCCCGAGCCGGGTCTAGCGCTCCGCATTCCGGCAGCGTTTCCTCACCGTAGAGCGCAGGATCGATATCTGCCCCGCCTGAAATCAAAACCCCGTCCATGCGCTCGAATGCATCACGAAGAATTTCTTCAGGTGCATCAAGAGGCAACAGCACAGGGATGCCGCCCGCACGAACAACGGACTGCATATAACCATTGCGGATATTGAGGAAGCCCTTTTCATTGAGACCGCCCGTCACTCCGATCAAAGGACGGCGGGGAATCGTCTGAGTTGCCTGAGGCATCATGATTGAAATGGAAGGAAGAAATAAAGATGTCCGCGGCATTTGCCATTGGACGAATGTGCTTGAGGGATTTTAAGAAGCTGTACCCAGTTCCCCAATGCAAAGCGCCTCAAGGACCACCCAGACCGCTTGAGGCGCATCAAGAAGGAGACTTTGCTGACTGCTACTTGCGGCCTTCTTCGAGCGCTCGATCGGCCAGTTTGGCATTTGCCGCCTCTTCTGCAGCAGTCTTCGCCGCAGCAGCTTCCAGCTCCGTCTGCAGAAGCTTCACCATCATGTAGCGGTTAAGCACTTCACGGGCAAAAAGCAGATAGCCCAAATAAAGCTCGCTCTTACGAAGTGAGATCTGTTCCGTGCCGATTTGCACGAGGAAGCTCTGCTGAGCTTCGTCAAGCATACCCAGAATGCGTGTGCAGGCTTGCGGGGTAAAGTTGTCACGCACAAGCTGCAGATCCTTTGCCAAAAGAATGGTGTTCTCACGCATCTGCCCGCGGAAAGGAGAATGGCTGTTGGCAACATAATTTTCCGCCACGCCCAGCTGATCTCTTAATGCATGCCCCACTTCCTTCATGCTTGTAAAGGCGCGGTAATAGAAGTTTCGCGCGTCATAGTCGCGTTTAGCGCCGCCCCCCTGCAAAGCCATACTGTAATAATCGCCGCGCCGAAGCATGATTTCGTCGTAAAGCGTTACGGCTTGATTTTTCAGTTCACCCAAACGCTCATAGTCCTCCCGCAGGAAGGCTTCAAGACCTTCGGAATAAAGCGTGAGTGTCAGGTCCAGATTGTGGTTAACCGAAGTTGTCAGCAATTCACGTATCGAATTCTGATCGCCTTTATAGACATGCTTGGCTTCCTCCACTACCGCCTCAGGCTGCTTGCTCAATAAATTGGTGCGCACAATGATCGCAAAAGCAGTGATCATGCCGAGGATCATCATCGGGCTGCCGAGCCAGCACATCAAAGTAGCGACGAAACCGCAGGCCGTAGCCGCAGAGAAAGCCGTCATGAACCATCCGGAAATGACGGTCAGCACACCCGAAATACGGTAGACCGCACTTTCACGATCCCAAGCACGATCAGCCAAAGAAGATCCCATTGCGACCATAAACGTAACGTAAGTGGTCGAGAGCGGGAGCTTCATGCTCGTAGCTGTTGAAATCAGAATGGCGGCTAAAACAAGATTCACGCTCGCCCGCAGTTCATCAAATGGAGGTTCAACTTCTCCAGGCGGAAGTTTACGCTTCACAAAGCGTGAGTCTATAGCACTGAAAACAGACTTCGGCAGCATCTGATGAATAACTTCATTCATCTGAATGGCACTGCGAACGATCAAGCGCGCCGGGAGCGACGAACCAAACTGCTCCTTGCCGCCGCGAGTGGCTGACGAGCAAAGCACCGCCTGCTTTTGCCGTCTGAATAACACGGTGAGCCTTCTTAGAGAACCAAAGCGTTAAGCACATAATGAGGCCGGAAGCACCGAGAATGACTGTAGGCGTGACTTTCACATCGCGCAGTCCGCCCATCATCATGCCGGGATCCATGCCGGGTTGGGCCTTCCAGAGCATCACGCTGTCCATGGCCGCTACCGGAACACCCACAAAATTCACCAAGTCGTTGCCGGCAAAAGCAAAGGCCAGTGCAAATGTTCCCGCGAGGATGATCACGGGAAAGATGTTCATTCGAAAGAAGAGAATCAGAGCCTGAAAAATAACCGTAAAAAACGCAAATGAAGAGATCAGAATGATGCTCGTGTGCGTTTCAATCCACTCAATCCATTCCGGATGCATGAAGCTTGCGCCGCGTGCGCCCTTCACCACCAGGAAGTAGAGAATGGAGGTAAGTGCAATGCCGCCCAACGTGCCGCCCAGCCACCGGTAAATTTTCTCGTAGCTGAAAGTAAACAGCAGTCGAAGGAAGTACTGCAGGATAAGCCCCGTAAAAAATGCAATGACTACGGATGCCAGAATGCCCATAATCATTGCCAGCGCCTTGCCCGAATTGACGTATAGGCCAAGGTCAGTGAGCGGATAACCGTTTGCCCAAATCTTCCAGCAGGCCACCGCAATGGTGCCGCCGAGGAGTTCAAAAACGATGGAAACGGTAGTAGAGGTGGGCAGCCCTAGAGAGTTGAAAGTATTGAGCAGCAGGACGTCCGTCACCATTACTGCACAAAAAATCACCATCACTTCCTTGAAGGACAGCATTTCCGGAACAAACACGCCCGTCTTGGCTATCTCCATCATCCCGGAGCTGAAGGTTGCCCCTAAAATCACGCCGACACTTGCCACGGCGAGAATGACCCAGAACGGAGCCGTTCTGGAACCAACGGCAGAATTAAGGAAATTCGAAGCGTCATTGGAAACGCCGACGAAAAGGTCACAGCAGGCAAGCGCCGCCAAGAGTCCTAAGAGGGTATAAACAAAGAGTTCCACAGCAGTTGCGTCTCATTCTTTGCCTCCTGCAGGCGCCGCATTTCAACGCTGCGCCCGCAAAAGGAGGGGCCGTCCATCAAATCCGTTTAAAGTTTTGATAAGGCAATCTTCTTATTAGCGAAAGCCGCAATTTTAAAAAAAGCTCTATGCAGCCGTAAAGAGCGTTTTTGCATCTCCCTCGTGAGAATCAAAGGACTTTTTTGTGCGCACAGCTCAAAGCGACTTCGCATTCCCAGCCGTGCTTGCCTCAACTTTCGGGCGTTTGAGATAGAGCCAGATCAGCATCGGCAAGAGCAAGATGCCCGAGAAGAAAATGACGAATTTGAGTCCGAGCCACATGCCGAGTGCACCGCCGGCAATCGGCCCTATGACGCTGCCGATTTGCTGGGCAGCATACGAAAGACCAAAAATTCGGCCGCGATCCTCGGGTTCCGTTGAATTTGTCAGCACTGCGTTGATAGCGGGGAAAATACCTGCAAAGGCCAGACCGCCGATGAAGCGCCAGAAGCCAAACTGCCAGAGATCATTCGGAATGGCCTGGATCACGCCGAATATCGTCGTGCCAAGGAGTGCGGAATAAAGCACCGGTCGGTACCCCCATTTTTGTCCCGCAATCCCCCAAACCGGAGACGCAAAGACGCCAGAGAGACCCACCGCCGAAAAAAGAATGCCGGTTACGAGCACGATGCGATCCATGCTCCCCTGGAGCTCAGCCACATAAAGCGGCATGATCGGCTGCTGAAAAAGAATCGTCATCTGTACTACGCCGGCAGTAATGAGCATTCGCTGCACAACCGGAATACGAAGAAGATTGGTCTTCTGCCGCGGTGAATTCGTCCCGCTTTGCGGCTGACGTCGTTTTTGAGGTTCCTTGATCTTAAAAATAATGAGTACGGTAATCGTCAGCAGCGCAGCCGCACCGAGGAAAAATGTCGCACGCATGCCGAATGCCTCGGCAAGAATGCCGCCGACCAATGGGCCGATCACACCGCCGGCCGTCAGACCGCCCTGCATGGTCCCCAACGCAAAGCCTAATTTTGTTTTAGGTACGCTCGAAGACAAAATCGCCAGACAAGCGGGCCAAAGCCCTGCGGCAAACCCCTGAAATGCACGCATGGCCAAAAGCTGCCACTCGTTTTGCACAATGCCGCCAAGCCCATAGCTGATAGCGAGCAGCGCTGCCGCACGAACAGCCATCATTTTCTTTGAACGCTTATCGGCAAGCGCCCCCCAGATTGGCGCCATCACCCCGGAAATCAGGAATGAAACCGAAAAAACCAGACCAGACCAAAGATTGACGTCTTCCTGCGCAACATGAAGTTCTTCGAGCAGGTACATCGGCAGAAACGGAATGAGCATCGTATAGCTCAAACTCATTAGAACCGATGCCGTGGTGAGAATGACGAGCGTCATCTTCCAGTTGGCGGAATTCTGTGCTTCTAATACCGCTTGCTCATCACTCGGTGCCGGCGACTTTGCTGAGCTCAGCCGAGTGTTTTGGGCTTTATCTGGCTGCTCCTCAGACAATACACTTTTCTGTTCCGCTGAAGCGCAATGAGCAGCGTTGTCCAACGCCCTTTCAGCTTCTGCAGCTTCCGTACGCACGCGTTCCCGCACACGAGCTTCAGCGAGTTCAGCTTCTTGCTCGATGCAGTGAATCTCGTGCGCGCCACACTTGGCCGGATCCATAGGCGCAGATCCTGCTGAGGCAGCTTGTGCCTCATCTGCAGAGGGGCTGAGGGGAGCGCGTTGTTCGCTGGGGTCGGGCGAAACGTTCACGCTTTCTTTCTTTTCTTCCATGAGAGCCTCGAATGAGGATGAGTTGCCAGTTCCATTGCCGTCTGGTCTGCATAGGCACTTTGCGCATCAGAAGCGCGCAAAAGAGAAAATGCCCACATACCGCCGTATAGCAAACTGCACATAGAACCGGATTGAGAGGCCTGAAACGTTTGAACAAGGTTTCCCTGAGAGGACTGTCCCAGCCAACCGTTTTTGAGCTGCTCAAGGCCTAAAGTACCTCATTATGAATACTAGCGCTGCAGTCCTATCAACTGCCATAGTGTTTATGTATTCAAGCACAAAGGTTTTCCTAATCGCCCTTCTGATTCTTGGAGAAGGGGCGTTCCAAAATTCAGATTTCACCGGTGCCTGGCCCAGCAATCCCAAATAAATCATCGAACCGCAGGGAACAGCTGATCGACGAGATCACGCAAAATCAATTCAAAGTCGCCAACAGCAGGGGTCACAAGCAGATTCTGCACATCCGTTCGGTAAGGCACTCCGTTTGAATCTGCAGAAGCTCGTCTCCAAGCTGTAGCAGCCCGATCGAGTTTCCAAACCGCACGCTGCGTCTCTCCCGTATAGAGGTCACGATAGTCAAGCGCCACCATGGACGGCGGATCTCCCGGCAGCATTGCGCCACGTCCCGAAACAGCAACTACTGCTCGGCGCTGTTTTGGCCGCGGACTTTCCTGAGCCGACAACATCACAGCTTTGTATCCACGATCGCGCAGCGCCTGACGCACTGCAATGTCAATCGTTGGTGAGTGATCTGAAGCAGCCGTCAGACATACGGCTTCACCGGCAGCAGGCAGACCTGAAATCAATCCTCGTGGATCATGCGAACGGGCCGACAAGTCAGCCGGCTGCTGAACATTAGTGGTGCAGCCGCCGAGCAGGAAGATACTGGCGCAAAAACCAACGGCAAAGGCGCGACGAATAATCGACATCTACTTCCTCTCGAATTTAGATCTTCTGAGATTAGCGCAAACACAGTGCAGCTGTCGTCTCAATAGGCCGTATGAAAAACTCTCGTTTTTCCTCACCATTGTCGTCCAATGCTGTTGGTCAAACGCTTTGGAAGCAGTCCCCCCAGCTTCTGTTTGTTCACTATTTGCTTCATCCGTCTGAGGGTGGGGAATCGATCGAGAGATACTCGTCGGCTAGAATCCTCCCGTCACAAAGCTGCACGCTGACTTGTTTGATGTGCGGCACACTTTCAATAGTTTTCACGTCATGTCTCCCTCCCGCCCGAAGCTATACAACCCCAAGCTTGTCTGCGCCTGCGCTCTGCTCTTCACTCCGATTTTTGGGGCACTTTTGCAAGCACGCAATTGGGAAGAGATGGGTATTCCTGAGAATGCCAGAGCAAGCCGCGTCTGGGTTCGCTCCACTGTTTGGCTCATTGTTGTCTATTTGGTTCTGCAGGCACTCTTTCGCAATGAAGAGATTGCCAATTGGCTTGGCCCTTATTTCCTAATCGTGCTCTGGGGCTCGTGGATGCTCACAAACGGTTGGCGCCAACTGGCCTTTGTCAACCAAACCTATGGGAAGAACTATGACAGTCTACCGATCGGACGCCCGATGATTCTCGGCGCCGCAGGGTGGCTCTTCTACGGTCTTATCAGCTTCACCATGGCCTTGGGGCTGTCTTTGGCCGGTATAGAACCCCTCAACCAATCGGCCCCCGAAAATGGTGTCGTCATCCGTATCCCAGAGGGTTCTGACAAACCTGTTATCGAACCGCTTCCGGCTCCGGACGACAAGAATGCAACAACAGCGCCGGAGCACCAAGACACAACGTCGCCTGCGGCAACCCATGCGCCGGCAGCGGATACGACGAACCAGTCTCACTCTTAACACCTGATGCCAAAGCAACCGGACGAACGGTTCCCCATCCCGCAGCCACAAGCTTTCACCGAACCGGTGCTGGATCTTCTTGGCGGCGTGGCTCGACCGCGGCCGCTTTCCGGCGAAGAAGCTATTCGACGCCTCAACGAGATGGAAGCGCGAGCACGCGCCGGAGATCCGGAAAGTCAGGCTGAATTGGCTCGCCGCCTGCTGACCGAAGCACCCAACGCCCGCAAGAATCGCCGCGCATTGATCCTTCTGCGTCATGCTGCGGCTGCGGGCTCGGCAACCGGACTGCATCTGCTGGCATTGCTTCACCTGCGCGGTCAAGGCCTGTCCCAAGACCTCACTAAAGGCGTAGAGCTCCTTGAATCCGCAGCTTATCGAGGCTCTAAAGCCGCTCAAGCCGATCTTGCACACGCTCTGCTCGACGGTATCGGAACCTGCGTTAATACAGCGAAAGCACTTTACTGGCTGCGTTTGGCTGGTGCACATGGGGGTTACCGCTGCTGG